>OKSX01001655.1_pt1 | contig 10611 bp, 10 predicted proteins | sample 1606391 | NCBI WGS metagenome assembly OKSX01 (sample SAMEA3879578, study PRJEB24766) | human gut metagenome | biome: human-associated habitat; feature: feces | place: USA | collected 1985/1987
TTTGTGAAAAATAATTGTTGTAATATGAAAGAAGATGTTGTATTATAATAAATATATAGGGGATTTTGTGATGTGAATTATGCAATAAATACAAAATTTATCATCACAGAAAATTTCTAAATATATACAAATTGAATGGAGGATTCTGTTATGGCAGCAAAAGCAAATTATTCTAAAAAACCAGAAAATAAAAAAAAGGTTACAGAGAAAAAGGAAGTTGTGAAGATGGAGGCTAAACCGGTAGAGACAAAACAGGAAACTGCATCTGCAGAGACATCAGCAGCCAAGACAACAAAGGCAGAAGCAAAGAAAGAAACAAAATCAGGAGCAAAACGAGGACCAAAACCTGGTGCAAAACGTGGACCGAAACCAGGAGCAAAACGAGGACCAAAACCGGCATCGGAGCGCACGATCGAAATGACAGTGCAGTTTGGTGAAAAAGAAGTTACATACACAGATATGGTAAACCGCATTAAAGCAATGTGGAAAGAGCAGGGCAAACGTGAAGTATCCATGAAGAGCCTTGAATTGTATGTAAAACCGGAAGAATCCAAAGTGTATTATGTAATTAATTCACAGGATAAAAAACCGGTTATCGGAGAGATTGATTATTAATTTGCAATGCAGAGCAGCCCATCGCAGTCAGCGGTGGGCTGTTTTAGGGTTCATTCTCTTTATTGATAAAATTTATTGATAGCGTTCTCTAAATGTGTTATACTATAGAAAAGTCGTACTGACATACGAAGGAAATCCTGAGTAGGAAGGCGGTATAGTTCGAAATACATATTCGTGGCACGAAGTGTTGACGGTCGGCTTTTGTCGATCTTTTTTTATTGCTTTAAGGAAATTTGCCTGCAAAGCGAAAAACACGGAAAGGAGAACTTGCATGGAGAAACGTGTTGCCGTGATCGGAATCGTAGTAGAAAAAGAAGAATCCGCAGAAACCGTGAATGCGATATTGCATGAATACCGCGACGTGATCGTCGGAAGAATGGGAATCCCTTACAGGGAACGTGGGCTGTCTGTGATCAGCGTGATTGTTGATGCACCCAATGCAACGATCAGTGCTATTTCAGGAAAACTTGGGATGACAGACGGAGTAACAAGCAAAGCAATTTATGCAACAAAATGAAGTGGAGGAAAACAAAAATATGTACAATCCAAAGTCGGGAAAAGCAACCGAATTTATCGATGACCGGGAGATATTAGATTCCCTGGAATATGCACAAAAAAACAAAAATAATAAAGAAGTAATAGATGCGATATTAGAAAAGGCATCAGCCATGAAAGGCATCAGCCACAGGGAGGCTGCTGTTTTATTAGAATGTGAATTAGAAGAAGAAAACAAGAAAATAGAAAAATTGGCGAAAGAAATTAAGCAGCGTTTTTATGGTAATCGAATCGTAATGTTTGCTCCGTTGTATCTGTCAAATTACTGTGTCAATGGCTGCACCTATTGTCCATATCATCATTGCAATGAGCATATCCGCAGAAAAAAACTGACACAGGATGAAATCCGAGACGAAGTCATTGCTCTGCAGGATATGGGACACAAGAGACTTGCCATCGAGGCAGGAGAAGATCCGGTCAATAATCCGATCGAGTACATTTTGGAAAGCATTAAGACCATTTACAGCATCAAACATAAAAATGGTGCGATCCGCCGTGTCAATGTAAATATTGCTGCTACAACTGTAGAAAACTATCAGAAATTACACGATGCCGGCATTGGAACGTACATTTTGTTCCAGGAGACTTATAACAAAGAAAGTTATGAAAAACTGCATCCAACCGGACCAAAACACAATTACGATTATCATACCGAAGCAATGGACCGCGCGATGGAAGGCGGCATCGACGACGTAGGCATCGGTGTACTGTTCGGTCTGAACACCTACCGGTACGATTTCACGGGACTGCTCATGCACGCCGAGCACCTCGAAGCCCGCTTCGGCGTCGGCCCCCACACCATCAGCGTACCCCGCATCTGCCCGGCGGACGACATCGACACCAAGGACTTCCCGGATGCCATTTCGGACGAGATCTTCCGCAAGATCGTAGCCGTGATCCGCATCGCCGTCCCCTATACTGGCATGATTATCTCGACCCGCGAATCGCAGCGCTCGCGCGAACAGGTGCTGGAAATCGGCATTTCACAGATCAGCGGCGGCTCGCGCACCAGCGTCGGCGGCTACGCCGAAACGACGCATGCCGAGCAAGATTCCGCACAATTCGACGTGAGCGACCACCGTACGCTGGACGAAGTGGTGCGCTGGCTGCTGGAACTGGGCTACGTGCCGAGCTTCTGCACGGCCTGCTACCGCGAAGGCCGCACGGGCGACCGCTTCATGTCGCTGGTGAAAACCGGAAAGATCGCCGACTGCTGCACGCCCAACGCCCTGATGACCCTCAAGGAGTACCTCGAAGACTACGCATCGCCCGAAACCCGGGCCTTGGGTGAAAAGATGATTTCGAAAGAGGTTCCGATGCTCCTCAACGAACGTGTGCGCCGCATCACGGAGAAGAATCTCGCAGCGATCGCCGAGGGTAAACGGGACTTCCGTTTCTAAAAATTTTCGCACGATGAACGAGCAAACTCCCCGCGCCGAACGGCTGCATATCGCTTTCTACGGGCGGCGCAACAGCGGCAAGTCGTCGCTGATCAACGCCCTCACGGGCCAACAGAGCGCCGTCGTTTCCGCGACGCCGGGCACGACGACCGACCCCGTACTCAAGACGATGGAGATACACGGGCTGGGACCTTGCGTACTGATCGACACGCCGGGGTTCGACGACGAAGGCGACCTCGGAGCGCTGCGTGTGCAGCAAAGCCGCAAGATGCTGGACAAGACCGACCTGGCCGTCTTGCTCCTCTCCGGAGCCGTGCCGCAGAACGACGAAATCGAATGGTTCCGGCTCCTCGAAGCCCGTCATATTCCGATCGTAGTCGTCCGCAGCAAGGCCGACTTGTTTACAGGTATGTCCGATGCGGAAGCCGAAGCGCTTTTCGGACAACGGCCGCTCCGGGTCAGCGCCTCGGACAGAACGGGACTCGACGCCCTGCGCGAAGCCCTGATCCGCAACCTGCCCGAAGACTACAACCAGCCCGAAATCACAGGCAGCCTCGCCTCGACAGGCGACGTGGTGATGCTCGTTATGCCGCAGGATATCCAGGCCCCCAAGGGACGCCTCATCCTGCCGCAAGTCCAGACGATCCGCGAGCTGCTCGATAAGAAGTGCCGCGTGGTCTGCTGTACCACCGACCAGATCGAAGGCACGCTCTCGTCGCTGGCCGCACCGCCGAAACTGATTATCACCGACTCGCAGGTTTTCTCGACTGTCTATGCGCAGAAGCCCGCCGCAAGCCTGCTAACTTCGTTCTCGGTGCTCTTCGCCCGTTACAAGGGCGACATCGACTACTTCGTGGAGAGCGCGGCAGCCATCGGGCAGCTCCGCGAAGACTCCCGCGTGCTGATCGCCGAAGCCTGCACGCACGCTCCGGTGGGCGAAGACATCGGCCGGGTCAAAATTCCGGCGATGCTCCGCAAACGGATCGGACCCGCACTGCGGGTCGATGTGGTTGCCGGCACGGACTTTCCCGCCGACCTCACGCCCTACGACCTGGTAATCCACTGCGGCGCCTGTATGTTCAACCGGCGCCACGTATTGAGCCGCGTCGCCCAGGCCCGCGCCCAGCACGTCCCGATGACCAACTACGGCGTGGCGATCGCTTACCTGCAAGGGATTCTCGACAAGATCGAATATTAACCCCAAAAACACATATCCAAAAGAGTGGGCCGTCCGACAACTGGACGGCCCACTCTTTATCAAAAACCGAAACTATTCCGGCAAATACTATTTCGCCTCCGACGGGAAATACTTCATATACTGTACGCGCTGGAACATGGCCGAAGTGTCGTTCTTGAAATTCAGACGCCCCCGGAACTCATCGAGCGAACCGAAACCCTGCCGCTCGGACCAACGGTCGATGTACTCGTTCATTTCGGCAATGACTTCGAATCCCTTCTGGTGGATCGCCGTGCAGACCTGCACTGCCTCGGCTCCGCACAAAAGCGCTTTGACCGCAGCCTCGCCATCGTGCACGCCCGTCGAAACAGAAAGGTCCAACTGCGGCAACACGGCCGAACAGATCGCCACCATACGCAGGACGTTGCGCAATTCCGTCGGCTCGCTGTAAGGCGAACTCTCTACGAAAGTCATCCGCTCGACATCCACGTCCGGCTCGAAGAAACGGTTGAAAAAGACTACGCCCCGGGCCCCGTGACCGAGCAAAGCGCTCGACAAGGCGAAGACATTGGTCAGGCGCATGGGCAGTTTCACCGAAACGGGAATCTTCACCGCACCGGCCACCCGACCGACGATCTCCGCATAGTTCAACTCCAGTTCGCGAGCCTGGGCATGAATGTCCGTAGATTGGATGAAAATATTAAGCTCCAACGCGGAAGCACCGGCATCGGCCATCGCCGTAGCGTATTCGATCCAATCGCCTTTATCGACCACGCAATTGATGCTGGCGATTACCGGAAGCTCCGTCTTCGACCGCGCCTCCTGCACCAACCGGAGAAATCCGGCCTTGTAATCCTCGCCCAGATAACGCTGCAAATAAACCTCCGCATCGCCGTAAGCCGAATCGGATACGGTGTCCAGCGCAGCCGCATGGTGCAGGATCTGCTCCTCGAATATGGATTTGAGCACTACGGCACCGGCACCGCTCGCAGCGCACTGCTCGACGCTCTTGACATTGGAGGTATAGGGAGAACTGCTGACAATGATCGGACTCGGAAGATCCAGCCCCAGGTATTTTGCTCGCATCGTTTCTATGGATTTTTATGGTTTATTTTTCGAAAAATACGTAAAATTATGATTTTGTGCAAAAAGTTACCCAATCAATTTGAAATAGCGACTCTATCGGGGTAATCCATACAGGCGGTAGATTCTTCTCAAAATACTAACAGACAGGGCTTCCCGGAATCCCAACGTTCGAACACCTGCTTTTAGCCCTACGCAGCGCGTAACATCAATGCGAATTTACCGTTTGAATACTTCAAGCCTGTAAAACAACGACTTCAACTGTTGCACTCATGGCTCGCACGGCCAGCCTACACTTGCATAAAACCGCAAAGAAAAAACAAAAAGGAGTCGCACAAACTGTGCAACTCCCTGACTTTCAAGTGGACCCAGAGGGGCATGATCCCACGACCTTCGGATTATGAGTCCGCTGCTCTAACCGACTGAGCTATGGGTCCTTTTGCATCCGGGAAAATCCGAATACGGACACAAAAATAGGAATTTCGACCGGATTCACAAAATAAAAACCCATTTTTTCATTTCGAGACGCCAGCACAAACCCGTTTCGCTCAAATCGATTCCCTGTTTTACGCCCCTGCATCGCAAGAAAAACAGCCGCACCGGAATTTTCCGCAACAACTAACCGACCCGATCGCAAGATTTTTCTTCGGAAAATTAGCTAACTGGAAAAAATTTACTACCTTTGCTCCGCTTAAGCATCTAATTACAAACAAAACAAACGAAATGAAAAAAGGTATTCATCCCGAAAATTATCGTTTAGTGGCATTCAAAGACATGTCGAATGACCACGTGTTTTTGTGCAGGTCCGCCGTTTCGACAAAAGAAACCATCGAAGTGAACGGCGAAACCTATCCCGTGTATAAGATGGAAATTTCCAACACCTCTCACCCGTTCTACACCGGTAAGATGAAGTTGGTGGATACCGCTGGTCGCGTCGATAAGTTTATGAGCCGTTACGCAAAACGCTACGATAAGAAAGCCGCCAAATAGTTCGAAGGACCGTTTGACGCTTCAAAATAAAAAAGGATTCGCCTGGGGCGAATCCTTTTTTATTCTCCTTCGGCGCCCGATTCTCACCGGTCCGCATTCGCCGGATGCCGCACACTCCGACCGTCGTCAAAAAGCGCAGGGGACATCCGCTTTATCCGTCCCGAAGCTGCCGACCGGAATCGGCAGCATACGCAAGATGGTACACGACCAATCATCCGGTCCGGCCCGAAACAGGACAAAAGAACTTTTACGGAAAAAATTTGGGGGTTTGCGGCACAAACATTACTTTTGTAATCTACTAAAATTACTGTTTTTATGGAATTCGAAGGTGTCGTATATAAAATCCTGCCCCTGACACAAGGTACGTCCGCCCGGGGAGAATGGCAGCGTCAGGACGTGGTTTTCGAGCTGCCCTCGGAATTTTCACGCAAAATCTGCGTCACGTTCTTCAACAAGCCGAGCGACGTGGCCAAACTCCGCGAAGGGGCTACCTATACGGTTTCGGTAAACGTCGAATCCCGCGAATATAACGGCCGCTGGTATACCGATGTGCGGGCATGGCGCCTGCAACCCAAAGAAACCGCTCAAAACGCCGGGATCCCGCCGATGCCCGACGCGGCCCCGCTCGAAGAGCCATCGTACAGTACTCCCGCAGCAGAAGTAGACGACCTGCCCTTTTAATTTTTCACGCACGAAGGCAGAAGCCATCCGCTCTCTAAAACAACAAAATAGCCGACCCTACAAAGGTCGGCTATTTTTCGGTCCCCGGGAGGCGACTACTTCTTCACCGGAAGAGCAGAGTTCGCTGCCTGAGTCGTCGCAGCCGCAGCTTCATCCGTTGTTGCCGGGGTCGTTTCCTCAACGAAAGGAATCACATCCTCCAACTCTACCTCGAATTTAAGAGCCGAATTAGGCAAGATATACTTACCGCGCGCCTGCCGACCATAAGCCAGTTCCGCAGGAATCCAAAGCGTTATCTTACCGCCTTTGCCGATCAGTTTCAAACCTTCGGTCCAGCCGGGAATCACCTGTCCCAATTCGAACTCGACAGCTTCGTCCTTGTCATAACCTTCCGGATCTATCTGCTTGAGGTACTCCTTCATCTCTTCGGGCTTGTTCTCGAAATAGGAGCTGTCGAAAACCTGCCCCTTATAATTGGTTCCCGTATAATAAACTTTTACCCGGTCGCGGGAGTCCGTCGGCATCAGGGTCTCATCGCCCTTCTTTTCGATCTTATAAAGTAATCCCGATTCGGTTTTCTGAACGCCGGATTTCTTCTCGATCGAAGCGATCCACTCTTCATTGGCTTTCTTGTTCTCGGCAGGACGAACCACCGAATACCAGTTCCGCAAGAATTTGACTGCTTCCTGCTCGGTCATGCGGGCTTCTTCACCGTTGCCGGTAATGTCTTTCAAACCCTGACCGAACCAAACCAACTGAATCGGAAGGTCTGCTCCCAGCATATTGTTACCCAGATCGATACCGAAAGCATACGAAATGAACCGACGCTCCTCCTCGCTCTCGAACATCGCGGGATCGGCCAACGACTCTTCGGGTGTCTTCAGCGAATCGGGAGTCATCGCGTTCTTCTTGGCAATAGCCTGAGCGCGTTCCGGACGCGTAACCATAAAGAACGTGCGCAATGTATCGAGTGCCTCTGGATGCGTCATTTTTGCCGTTCCGAGGGCACCTTCGGTCACACCTTCGGTCATCGCGTCGAAATCGAAGGGAATATCCGACATCATCCGGTTGAGTCCCGCTCCGACGTTATTACCCAAAGCGTACGACAAAGAGTCGAACTGCGACTTGCTGCCCATCGTGATCGAACCGTTGCTGCGGCTGCACGAGGCGAAAATTACGGCACCAGCTAACAGTGCCATGAAACACAATGTTCTTTTCATCTTGTTGATATAATTATGTATTAAATTGTTATTTCCGTTTCGATAACTGCACAAATATATAAAATATTTTACGGGCAGCCGATTTTATTTTTCAGCCCCCTCTTGAAAAAGAAGTCAGCGGACATCGACGAGTTCGATCTCGTAGAACAACGTCGCGTTCGGGACCACGCCCAATTTCTTGTCGCCTTCGGCCCCGTAAGCCAGGCGGGAGGGTATCCATACATTCATTCGACCGCCTTCCCCGACGAGCCGCACGCTCTGCCGCAACCCGGGCATCAGATCGCCCACGGCCGTGCGCGTGGTGTCTCCTCGTTCGTACGAAGACTCGACGACCTTTCCATCGACCGTCTTGGCCACAAAACGGATCGCCACCGTATCCCGGTCGCTTCGGGGCGTCTTGGACTCATCACCGATCTCCAGCACCTCGTACGTCAGCCCCGTATCGGTCTTGGCATAGGAGCGATTGCTCTTGCGGAAATCCTCCAGAAACTGTTCTTCATAGGCCCGAATCTGTTCGGGCTGCGAAACATTCACGTAACGCAGATAAACCGCACGGGCCTCGTCGGGCGTCATCCGGGCCGTCCGGGCATATACGTCCCGCACGGCCTGGCACACGGCTTCGACGTTGAGGGTCGAATCCATCCGCTGCAAATTATATCCCACATTCAGACCGATCACATAAGCGACCGAATCCGTTTCGTTACGCAACTCCATGCTCCCCGTTCCCCGGGAACAGGCACCCAGCAGGAACAGTCCCGCTGCGGCGATCAACCGATATTTCTTCATATACGTGTCTTTTTTTTGGAAAAGAGGAAAATCAGCACCGTACCCAATACGGCCGACGCGAACGATCCCATCAGAATGGCGATCTTGCCCCGGCTGACGATCTCGGCATCGGCAAAGGCCAGCGTATCGACGAAAATCGACATGGTGAACCCGATACCGCCCAGGCAAGCCACCGCGAAAAGCATCTTCCAGCCGGCTCCCTCGGGCATTTCGGCCAGCTTCGTCTTCACGGCGAGCCAACTGGCCAGGAAAATACCGAGCGGCTTGCCCACGAGCAATCCGAAGAAGATGCCCGTGCCGACCGCACCGGCCTGCGGCGTAACGTGGAAGATTCGGAAGTACTCCAGCGAATCGATCGAGACACCCGCATTGGCGAATGCGAAAATAGGCATAATCAAAAATGTTACGTACGGAGCCAGCAGATGTTCGAGACGGAAGCTCATCCCTACCGAATCGGTCGCCAGCGAGGACATCATCCGCAGGTAGTACCTGTGCTCCTCGTTCGGAAAATCGTCGGCCCGGCACTCGGCTTTCAGCAGCGCATCGGACAAACCGCTCATCTTCCGCGCGAAATACTCCTTGCTATAACGGGGTTTCATCGGGATGAACATGGCGATCACCACGCCCGACAGCGTGGAATGGATTCCCGAATAATAAAACAGGGCCCAGACGACGAAAGCCGGTACCAGATAGAACATAATGCGGGTTTCGCCCACTTTATTCAGGAAATAGATGCCTACGAGGATCAGGATCGCAATCGCAAGCAGCAACAGATTGACCTCCTCGCCGTAAAACAGCGCGATCACCAGAATCGCCCCCAAGTCGTCCGCCACGGCCAGGGCCGTCAGGAAAATTTTGAGCGAAATAGGCACCCGATCGCTGAATATCGAAAGGATGCCGATGGCGAAAGCAATGTCCGTCGCCGTAGGGATTCCCCAGCCGGGTGCCGCGACGGTTCCCGCGTTGAACGAAAAATAGATCAATGCAGGCACCACCATACCGCCCAAAGCCGCCAACACGGGCAGAATCGCCTTCCTGACGGAAGAGAGCTGTCCGATGACGATTTCGCGTTTGATCTCGAGACCGATCAAAAAGAAGAACACCACCATCAACCCGTCATTGACGAAGGTCTGGAGGGTCAGGCCCCGGGGAAACATCCAGTCGATCAGACTGCCGGGACCACGCACCACCAAAGCGATGTCGATGTTGAGCACCCGCTGGTAATACTCCGCCGTCCAGGGAAGATTGGCCAGCAGCATCGCAACGGCGACACTGAAGAGCAACACCAGTCCGCCCGACCAGGGAGCCTCCAGAAAACGACGCCCCCGCAACTGAAACTGATAATGTTGCCGGACCCAGCGGTACATGGAAAAAAGCCTCATTGTCTATTCATATTTATATTCGTAATCCAAAATAAACCGTCTTCCCCGGCAGAATTCACGCCCTGTCGGAATCAACCTCTTCCTGCCGACGAAGTCCGCAAGGCCAGGCCGCACAATTTGTAGAGCACGCGGGCTCCTACGACCGCGTCGATCTTATCTTCCGGGCAGGGAACGACCTCCACCAGGTCGAACCCGGCGATGCGGCGGCCCGAATCGGCCACGCACTCCATCAGGTAAACCACCTGTTCAAAAGTGATGCCGCCCGGAACGGGAGTGCCCGTATGAGGACAATGTTCGATGGTGAGTCCGTCGATGTCGAAACTGATATAAACCACCTCGGGCAGCTCGTCCACGATGCGGCGGCAGCTTTCGGCCCAGGTCGTTCCCGCGAATCCGGCGCGAGCGAGCGAGCGCGAATCGAACATAGCGATCCGCCCGTCCGAAGCGGCCCTTTCGGCCTCGGCATCGCAATAATCCCGCACGCCGACCTGCACGAGCTTGCTCACCTGCGGCAGGTCGCGCAGTACGTTGAACATGATCGAAGCGTGCGAAAATTCGAATCCCTCGTACGCCTCACGCAGGTCGCAATGGGCATCAATATGGAGAATTCCCAGCGAACCTTCCTTCTCGGCAACGGCACGGATCAAACCGTACGGCGTCGAATGGTCGCCTCCGACCAGCCCTACGACCTTACCTTGCGAGAGCCACTGGCGGGCCTGACG
>OKSX01001664.1_pt1 | contig 10563 bp, 10 predicted proteins | sample 1606391 | NCBI WGS metagenome assembly OKSX01 (sample SAMEA3879578, study PRJEB24766) | human gut metagenome | biome: human-associated habitat; feature: feces | place: USA | collected 1985/1987
ATTATTAACCGGATAAAGTAAGTTCTCTTGCTCCAACTTCGAAAAAACAATAAACATAATGAACAGGAACTTGCTTATAATATCCGCTTGATGTACTCAGACTGCTGTTCTTATCCCCTCAGCAGCCTGAATATGTAATTTTCTTATGTTCTGATTAACGATTTCTGTCAGAAAGTACTGCGATCAGAATGACGATACCTTTTACTACGTCCTGATAGTAAGAAGAAATACCAAGAATATTCATACCATTATTTAAAACTGCGATGATCAAAACACCGATCAGTGTTCCCTGAATTTTACCACGTCCACCACTCATACTGGTTCCACCAAGAGCTGTTGCTGCGATAGCATCCATTTCATATCCGTCACCCAGAGTAGGCTGAGCGGAATTCAATCTGGAAAGAAGAATCAGACCGGAAAGAGCAGACATGAAACCTGAAATTCCATAAACTATGATCTTTGTTTTGTCAATGTCAACACCAGCAAGACGTGCACATTTGCTGTTACTTCCTGTTGCATAGATACGTCTTCCAAATGTTGTTTTGTTCAGCATAAAATAAAATGCGATAAAAAATTAGTTTTGAGCAGTATTTCACAACTTGTCCATTTCAACTATTTTCCTATTGGCTGTATCTGCCTTCTTACTTCCTTGGATATTTCCAAAAACATATAATTCAATCTACCGGAGTGAATACCTTTTTCATTTTCCTTATATTTCCTGTTTGCATACTCTTTAGACTTATCAAAAGTGATACGGGACATCTGATTCTGTGTTTTTCCGATCATAGTAGAGTCCAATTGTTCATCAGGAAAAAAATCATCCAAATCAACATCACCAATCATAGTCGTTTCAAGGAACTTCATGTCTTTGTGATTTGCATCAGTATAATACCCCACAAACATATGACCGGGTGTCCGCACCAATATCGGCTCCATATTAATGGCACGAAGCAAAGAAGCAAACAAGACGCTGCCATCCACACAATTTATTTGCGATGATTCCAAAGCATCATCAAACGTACGGACCCGTTGAGAGAAAACAACATTACTGGACAAACTTGTGTTGGATACGGAACTATAACGGAATTTGCGTTTCTGCAAAACATTCCATAAAGCGTAAACCTGATTATCAACAGCCTCAGGACCTCCCTGATAACCAAGGAAACGATTCACAATGCGAGTGTTCAAAGCCTCACGCAACAGTTGGTCTATCATAGGATTTTCCTCATTTACATAAGCGGCAAAGAAGATTCCGGTATCATGAAATTTTGTACCTCCTGTCACATACCCCAATAGGCACTCATTAATGCTACGTACAGAAAAAGTACGTACCCGTTGCCCCAACTCTTTTCCGTTCATTTCCAACGTAACGGCAACGCTAATCGGCTCCGCCTGATTATTATTTCTCAATGCTTCATAATTCCAAATAATATCAGGGTAAATAATATATTCAGTACGCGGCTTCGCCAATACGAACTCCGAAACAGAACGGGAGAAAAAAGGAGTTTCCGCCACCTCTACCCTCACCCGGCTATATGCTTTTGCGGAACGCACCCTCACTGCAATGCATGATTTCGGGTTTCCGACAAACATCGAGTCCACCGGTATAATGACCTGAGCATCCGTTGTCGCAACACATAAAATACTGGAAGGGAAAATATTTCCACCTAATTCATCCGTTATCTCAAAACCTGAACTGAAAGGAGCAACGTTCAGCCAAATCGAACCGATGATTACAGCCACCGATACAGCACCAACCAGCGGCATGCACCATTTAGACCGCCTCCTTCTCATTATATTCAATAATTCTTTCATATAGCCACCAACCTTAAAACAATACAAAGATAATACTTAATTGGGTGAAACCGGGATTTTGTAATCGCAATGTAACACTTGTTTCACTCTATCGTAACAAAAACGCCGCAATTTTGTCGATGAAAAGAAATAAAGTTTAACTTTGTAATAAAGAGACGCTGTATGCCTCCCATTACATTAATTAAAAAGTACAATGAACGAATACCGGATTTTAGTTGTAGACGACGAAGAAGATTTATGCGAAATCTTAAAGTTCAATCTTGAAAACGAAGGTTACGTAGTAGACACCGCCAATTCCGCAGAAGAAGCCTTGAAATTGGATATCAGTGCCTACAATTTGCTATTGTTGGATGTGATGATGGGAGAAATCTCCGGATTCAAAATGGCAAGTATGCTGAAAAAAGACAAAAAGACAGCCAAAGTTCCTATCATATTCATTACCGCTAAAGACACAGAAAATGATACGGTAACCGGATTTAATCTAGGCGCAGATGATTATATCTCCAAACCGTTTTCCCTGCGTGAAGTAGCAGCACGCGTCAAAGCCGTACTGCGCCGTACCCAGCAAGGAGAAGGAGAACGTGCACCAGAACAAATCGTCTATGAATCACTGGTGCTTGACATCATCAAAAAGAAAGTAAGTATAGACGGTGAAGAAGCGCCACTTACCAAAAAGGAATTCGAGATATTACTCCTATTACTTCAAAACAAAGGGCGCGTATTCTCGCGTGAGGACATTTTAGGACGTATCTGGAGTGACGAAGTATATGTACTGGACCGCACCATAGACGTAAACATCACTCGTCTGCGCAAAAAAATAGGAATTTACGGCAAATGCATTGTAACTCGTTTAGGATATGGATATTGTTTCGAAGCCCAATAATGACAGACACGTCCTGTCATTCAGCCGGAAGTTGTTCCTTTCGGTGATTTCATTGTTTCTTGTTTTTGCTGTCTGCTTCATCGCCTATCAGTATCAGCGGGAAAAAGAGTACAAAGTAGAGCTGCTTGACACACAACTTCAGGACTACAATGAACGTCTGCAACAGGAACTGCGAAGCACTCCCGACAGCTTATGGACCTCCGTCTTGAACCAATATATAGTCAAAGGGGCGAACAAGGATCTCCGCGTCACTATCGTAAATCTACATGGAGACGTGCTTTATGACAGCTACAACGAAACGTCCCAAGAAGTATTCAACAACCATATCAATCGCCAGGAAATTCAAAAGGCACTAAAAAACGGAAAAGGATATGATTTAAGACGTACTTCCGAAACAACCGGCATACCCTATTTCTATTCGGCCACTCTCTATCCCCATTATATCATCCGTTCAGCATTGCCCTACAACGTAAATCTGATAAACAGCCTGGCTGCCGACCAGCATTATCTTTGGTTTACGACTATCGTTACTCTATTGCTGATATTTGTATTCTACAAATTTACATCCAAACTGGGTATGGCAATCAGCCACTTACGCGAGTTTGCCAAACGTGCCGATAGAAACGAACCGGTGGAAACCGATATACAATCTGCTTTCCCACACAATGAACTCGGCGAAATCTCCCAACATATCATACAAATATATAAACGCCTGCGTGAAACCAAAGAAGCACTATATATCGAGCGTGAAAAACTGATCACCCATTTGCAGACCTCTCGCGAAGGATTGGGAGTATTTACTAAAGATAAGAAGGAAATTCTCGTCAACAACCTTTTTACTCAATACAGCAACTTAATTTCAGACTCTAATCTACAAACCACTGAAGAGATATTCTCTGTCTGTGAGTTTCAGAAAATTACCGACTTCATCAGCAAGGCACAAAGGCGCCCTTCGGATAAAGAAGAAAAACGACTGTCCATCAACATTAATAAAAACGGGCGTATATTCATCGTAGAATGCATCATCTTCCAAGACCTGAGTTTTGAAATCTCCATTAATGACATCACACAGGAGGAAGAACAGGTACGCTTGAAACGCCAACTGACACAGAACATAGCCCATGAACTGAAAACCCCCGTAAGCAGCATACAAGGCTATTTGGAAACCATTGTCAACAACGAAAACATTCCCCATGAGAAGATACAGACTTTTCTCGAACGATGCTATGCTCAAAGCAACCGCCTCAGCCGCTTATTACGGGACATTTCCGTACTGACACGCATGGACGAAGCAGCCAATATGATTGATATGGAAAAAGTGGACATCAGTATGCTCGTCTCCAGCATAGTCAATGAAGTTTCATTGGAACTGGAAGAGAAGCGTATAACTGTAGTCAACAGTCTGCAACCCAAAATACAGCTGAAAGGTAACTATTCACTGCTCTATTCTATCTTCCGTAACCTAATGGACAATGCCATAGCCTATGCCGGAACAAATATCCATATTAATATCAACTGTTTCCGCGAAGACGAGAATTTCTATTATTTTAGTTTTGCCGATACAGGAATAGGCGTTTCACCGGAACACCTGAACCGTTTGTTCGAACGCTTTTACCGCGTAGATAAAGGACGCTCACGTAAGCTGGGCGGTACAGGTTTGGGGCTTGCTATCGTGAAAAACGCTGTCATTATTCATGGTGGAACAATTTCCGCCAAAAATAATCAAGGTGGTGGACTGGAATTTGTATTTACGCTGGCAAAGGAGAAATAATTCTCCTATTCATTCCCGTTTGTTACTTTTTTCATTATCTTTGCAATGCATTGGTTTGCTTCCTTTTTTCAAAGGAGGCAATTAAAAGGGAATCAGGTGTAAATCCTGGACAGTCCCGCTGCTGTAAGTTTCACACAATGTTGCAGACAATAAAACTCTCTACCCATGCCACTGGAAATATATTCCGGGAAGGCAGTCTGTAACAGAAACAAGTCAGAAGACCTGCCATGCACCATTTTATCATTGCTTTCGAGGAAAAAGCGTTGAGTCTAATGAACCGGATAAATCATCCAATCATTTCATTCATCCAAACTCTTTCAAAGAAAGTAAAAAGGAATAAACTCTGCCAAGTTTATTTAAATGATGTCCGGTCGAAGTGATTCGCCCGGACATTTTCTTACAAAAAGTCATAAATCTATTGTCAGTCACCTATAAAATCACTACATTCGGCACAAAAAGACGTTATAAACAGATTTAACCGTTAACTTATTGTCTAACTCAATAAAAAAATAAACTATGGAATTACCATTTGCCGAATCATGGAAAATAAAAATGGTGGAGCCTATCCGCAAAAGTACCCGTCAAGAACGTGAACAATGGTTGAAAGAAGCCCATTACAATGTTTTTCAACTGAAATCAGAACAAGTCTACATTGACCTCATCACCGACTCTGGAACAGGAGCCATGAGCGACCGGCAATGGGCAGGCATTATGCTTGGAGATGAAAGTTATGCAGGCGCTTCTTCTTTCTTTAACCTGAAAGAAGTTATCACCCGCCTGACCGGTTTTGAATACATAATCCCTACTCATCAAGGACGTGCAGCTGAGAATGTATTATTCTCTTATCTGATACATGAAGGAGATATTGTGCCGGGAAATTCCCATTTTGATACTACCAAAGGACATATCGAAAGCCGAAAGGCAATCGCATTGGACTGTACAATAGACGAAGCCAAACAAACACAATTGGAGATCCCGTTTAAAGGAAATGTAGACCCGGCCAAACTGGAAAAAGTGTTGCAGGAACATAATGACCGCATACCGTTTATCATCGTCACTATCACCAATAACACAGCCGGAGGTCAACCCGTATCCATGCAGAACTTACGTGATGTCCGGAGCATTGCCGACAAATACAACAAGCCTGTCCTATTCGACTCTGCCCGTTTTGCCGAAAATGCCTATTTCATTAAGACACGCGAAGAAGGCTACAAGGATAAAAGCATCAAGGAAATCACTAAAGAAATGTTTGCACTCGCAGACGGTATGACAATGAGTGCCAAGAAAGACGGCATCGTAAATATGGGCGGATTTATAGCAACCCGCCGACAGGATTGGTACGAAGGAGCAAAAGGATTTTGTGTGCAGTTTGAAGGCTACCTTACCTATGGCGGTATGAATGGTCGCGACATGAATGCACTTGCTATCGGTCTGGATGAAAACACCGAATTCGATAATCTTGAAACCCGTATTCGTCAGGTAGAATATCTGGCAAGAAAATTAGACGAATATAAAATACCTTATCAACGCCCTGCCGGAGGCCATGCCATTTTTGTAGACGCCCCAAAGGTACTGACGCATGTTCCCAAAGAAGAGTTCCCGGCACAGACATTGACCATTGAGTTGTATCTGGAAGCCGGCATACGCGGATGCGAGATAGGTTACCTACTTGCCGATCGCGATCCGGTTACCCGAAAAAACCGTTTCAACGGACTGGATTTACTCCGCCTTGCCATTCCACGCCGCGTGTATACGGATAACCATATGAATGTAATAGCCGCTGCACTCAAAAATGTATATGACAAACGCGAAACAATCACAAGAGGCGTACGCATTGCCTGGGAAGCTCCATTAATGCGCCATTTTACAGTACAGTTGGAAAGATTATAATCACAGACTTAACGTCAAAACAAAATCCGGAAACAAGTAGTAGTGAATCCGAAAGTTCCGTTTCTCCGCCGTACGGTATTCAACGGCGGAGAATACTCCTTCTTCAACCGTAAAAGGCAATATGTGCAGATGTTTCCGGAAATCAACATCGGAAGTATTCATACATTTAAACATTGTTTCCTTTGCAGACCAGTGGAGCAGCAACGACCAGGTTTCCGTACCTTTATACCAAGATACACTTTCATCTTCCCTCACGAACTTATGAGCAACTTTCCGTACGCGTTCTCCATAACATTCGACATCAATGCCCACTTCTTTTTCCGGCCCGCCCAACAGAACAGCTACATAGCCTTTAGTATGCGAAATACTAATAGAAGCAGAACCGTCTGCCAAATAAGGTTTTCCACTGGACCGATAACCAATCTCCTTTTCTTCACCAAGCATTTTATACAATAATACACGAACTGCTAACCGTTCCAGTTTACGAGAATTAGCCGTAAATCCGCAAATATCAGCCTCATATTTTTCCTTATGGGGAAGCAAAGCAAGCAGTTCTTCCACTGTTTCATCTGCTTTCCAAATGCCCCACCTGCAGGAACTCCCGATATATTGTTTAAAAACAGGCATTATTTTTCTGTTTCAGAACCTTCACCAGCTGGTTCATTGACTGTGAACTTCACCTTTAGGATACGGCGATTGTCCATTTCAAGAACCTCAAATTCATAGCAATCGTAAACCACCTTTTCGTGGAGTACCGGAAATTCTCCCTTCAGTTCAAGCAAAAGCCCGGCCAAAGTATCCGCATCACCTGCTACTTCATCAAAAGTTTCTTCATCAATTTTGGTTATCTTATAGAAATCCGTCAACTGTGTTTTAGCTTCAAATACCCATGTATGATCATTGAGCACAGCATACGTACGCTCTTCATCATCATACTCATCACGTATTTCACCTACAATTTCTTCAATGATATCCTCCATCGTGACAATACCCGACGTTCCTCCAAACTCATCTACCACAATAGCAATATGAATTTTATTTGCCTGAAAGTCACGAAGTAAATCATCAATCATCTTGGTTTCCGGAACAAAATAGGCAGGACGAATCAATGACTGCCAACGGAAATTATCCCCTTTGTTCAGATGAGGGAGCAAATCCTTGATATAGAGCACTCCCTTTATATTATCACGCGTCTCCGCATAAACAGGGATACGTGAGTAGGCATTCTCCACGATACACTTCAATACGTCCTTAAAAGGAGTGCGAATCTCCAGGTCCACCACATCCAAACGTGATGTCATCACCTCCTTAGCCGTCTCTCCGCCAAAACGAATGATCCCCTCCAGTATATTATTTTCTTCCGAAAGTTCAGCCTTATCTGTCAATTCCAGTGCATGCGAGAGTTCGTCTACCGAAATATTATGATTTTTGCGTACAAAGTGCTTATTGAGAAACGAAGTGGAACGTACCAATAACGATGACAACGGATAAAAAACAGAACGGCATGCCATAATACCGGGAGCTGCGAAACGACAAAAAGCCAACGTCTTCTGTGCAGAATAAATCTTCGGCATAATCTCGCCAAAAAGCAACAATAAGAAAGTCAGGACAACTGTCAGGATCAAAAACTCCGCAATAGCCGAATGAAACAGGAACACATTCATAAAGAAGAAATTGCAGAGCATAATAATCGTTACGTTCACAAAATTGTTCGTAATCAATATCGTTGCCAAGAGACGTTCGGTGTCCCCAAGAAGAGCACTTATTTTATCGTCGGAAGGATGATTGCGCTCATCAATATCATTCCGATCAGAAGGAGATAGCGAGAAAAAAGCTATTTCGGAAGCCGAAGCAAAGCCGGAAGCAAGCAGGAGCACACCTGCCAGCGCTATGGCAATAATAGCAGAGATAGAAGGAGTGTTTACGGTAATACCGTTGAAAATGTCAGCCAATTGGCTTAAATAACCATCTGAGTCCAAAGAGTTTATATTTTAGTTAAACAAAAGATAATGTGCCAATGAGTTAGAAAAAATCGATTGGCACACTATCACATTATTTAGAACGGCAAATCATCTGCCGGATTATCTTGTACAGGTTGCGCCTGCGACTGCTGCGTTTGTTGCGGCTGGCCGGCAACCGGTTGTTGCTGCTGTCCCATAGCAGGCTGTCCGGAAGCAGAAGCTCCCGCACCCGGGTTGGCTCCTTTCGGAGACAACATTTCCATATTATCCACATAAATTTCGGTGATATAGCGCATAGCACCCGACTGATCGCTGTAAGAACGCGTTCTTATTTTCCCTTCCAGATACAGCTTGTCACCTTTGTGCACATATTTATCTACAATCTCTGCCAAACGGTTAGATGCAACGATATTATGCCACTCTGTTCTTTCGGGAATCTGGGTTCCATTAGCCAACGTATATCCACGATCCGTCGTAGCCAATGGGAAAGTTGCCACTGCCGAACCTGTATCGAAGTATTTCACCCGAGGATCTTGTCCTACATTTCCTACCAATATCACTCTATTTACTGACATATCTGTATCAAGTTTATGATTCTTAAAATTAAATCTGCTGCCAAAATTAAACAGAATAACAATAGGATGCAAGAATTTTAAGTATTAAAACTTAATACTTGCCATTTAGTGCTTGCAGCAGAGTTTGCACCAGCCTTGAAATAGCGTACTGCTCCAGTTCCTCCACTTTTATTTTCTGGAAATCACCGAAAGAAGTCAAATTTTCAGATAATGTTACTTCATACAGATTAGCATAAATCACCCGGTGAGACAACACATGCTTCACTTCCCTGCAAACAGAACGCACCACCGGCACTTCCCCTGATGCAAAGAATGCACGGAATTCTGGCAAAGCAAGAAACTCTTCTTCCGAAAGAGCCGTCGGAGTCTCTATCAATGGCAATTCGAACAGATTCTTCCAAATATCATTTCCTGTTCGTTTATTTATAAAGGTATACGCGCCCGCACGTACATAAATATAATTGAAGTAACGGTTGGTAGTCTTTGTTTTATGCTGTTTCACCGGAAGCTTTGTCACTAACCCCTTCGAAAGTGCCGAGCAACCGCCTGCCAAGGGACAAAACAAACAGTTGGGCGACTGCGGAGTACACTGAATCGCTCCGAAATCCATTATCCCCTGATTGTAAACAGCCGGATGCTTCTTATCCAACATCTCATCTGCCAATGCTGCAAAAAGTTTCTTTCCTTCCGTCGAATCAATCGGAGTATCTATACCGAAATAACGTGAAAGCACCCGATACACATTACCATCCACCACCGCATAAGGCATACCGTAAGCAAACGAACAGATAGCTGCCGCCGTGTACTCCCCCACTCCTTTCAGAGCCAGCACTTCCGGATATGTTTTCGGGAAAACACCATTCATGCTTTTGGCGGCAGCATGAAGATTGCGGGCACGCGAATAATACCCCAACCCCTGCCAATACTTCATCACCTCGTCCTCATCCGCAGCAGCCAAAGTCTGTACATCGGGAAAACGCTTGATAAAGCGAAGAAAATAATCATACCCCTGCGCCACCCGCGTCTGTTGAAGAATAATCTCCGAAATCCAGATCAGATACGGATCGGCAGACTCCCTCCAGGGCAGTTCACGTTTATTCTCTTCATACCACTCTACAATCGTTTTCGTAAACTCGTTCATATCCTCATTCCTAATGTATTATCTAACATTTATCTTGTATATCCTACTCAAAAGGCACACAAAAGTAACTCTTTTAGCTCTAAGAAAACCCTATGCCACTATTTTTTTAGAAAAATGTGCAGAATATATTTTTTTAGGAGCTTAAAAAGCTATATATTTGCAGTCCAAAAAATTAGCAAAAACCTAGTAATAATATTTTTTTTAAGGAAAAATGACTAAAGCAGATATTGTAAACGAGATTACAAAGAAAACTGGGATTGATAAGCAGACAGTTCTTACAACAGTTGAGGCATTTATGGATGCAGTAAAGGATTCACTGTCTAACGATGAGAACGTATACCTGCGTGGGTTTGGTAGTTTCGTAGTAAAGAAAAGAGCACAGAAAACTGCTCGTAACATTTCTAAAAACACTACGATCATTATTCCGGAGCACAACATTCCGGCTTTCAAACCGGCTAAGACATTTACAATTTCAGTAAAGAAATAATAAACAAGAGTATTAACCCATAAAATTTGAAGCTATGCCA
>OKSX01001668.1_pt1 | contig 10552 bp, 16 predicted proteins | sample 1606391 | NCBI WGS metagenome assembly OKSX01 (sample SAMEA3879578, study PRJEB24766) | human gut metagenome | biome: human-associated habitat; feature: feces | place: USA | collected 1985/1987
GCCAGTTCCGCCGCCGCCGGCGCGATCGCGTCGTAGACGATGGACCCTTCACGTTTATCCACCGAAGCGGAAACGCGGGCCAGACAGCGGTCCATGATGTTTTCAAAGGTCATATTCTCATACATTGGTTGTCACCGTCCTTTCGACGGGGATTTCCCCGAAGATTGTTTCGGCCGTGAAACTGACGCGGGCGGTCCTCTTGTCGATCTGCCCGACCTTGAAGTCTGTGACGCCGGTGATCCGGCTGTCCGCCAGAAGTGCTTCCGTGATAACTCGTTTGATTTCACTTGAAAACACATGGTAACTTTTCCCGACGACGGCGTTCAGTTCTGTCCCATAGTCCCAGGAATAGATCAGGTACGAAAACCGTTCCGTCATTAGGATTTTTATGATCGCCTGTTTCATGGCTTCCGTTTCGTCGACAAAACCAGCCACGCGACCGGTTTCAAAGTCTGCCTTGTAGGTTCTGGTCGGGTGTTCGGCGGCCGGCGTCACCTCGACGGCCTGGCCGATCGTGACCGAAGACTGGTTCGGTATTAGGGCCATAGGATCACACCCTTCCCAGGACCAGGAAGGACTGTCCGCCCTGGTTTCGTAGAAGGACCACCTTGTCACCCACAGCCAGGCCGTAATAATATTCGGACGTCGGCCCCGTGTTGGTCAGGTAGTCATTTTTCAGTGTGTGGTCGTGGGAAGCGAAGGCCGGATCGCCGGACCCGCCGCCTTTGGGCTGGGTAGTCGGGGAATCGGCGAAGCCGCTGTGACGGTGCGTCGGATAATAACCGGCGCGGAACTCCTTCATGACGACGATCGCTTCGCCGGTGATGTCGAAGCGGTTGTCGACGCGGATCGTCAGCGGGGACGTAGCCGTCACGTTCCCAAAAAGGAAGGCCGCCGGAACGTTCGCGTTCTGCGACTGTTCAGCGACCTTTTTCAAAGTGTCAAGAAGTGCCATGTCACACCACCTTCAATTTCAAAGTCATTTGTTCCTTCAAAAGATCGGCGCTGGCTTCCTCCACAATGAAGAAGGAACTGACGCCGACGTCCTTGATCCCGATATACAGGGCGCGGCCGGCTCTGACCGACAGGTCCAGAAGGGCCTTCACTTCGAAGGACTTCTTCGGCCGGTTGTAAAGTTCCAGCATTTGACCGCCGCGTTCCTTGATCTGGGCTTCGTTCATGTCTTCGTCAACGGTTTCGTAATTCTGCAAAACGCCCCACAGTTTGATGTTCTTGGAGTCCTGGAAAATATACACGTCCCGTTTTCCGGTCTTCTTGTTGTCGCGGACCAGTTTGATCTTGTTGTAGGATTCGGAATCTATGTCGGTTTCGTAGGTGTAGCCGGTCGCCAGGCTGGAATCTCCCACGAACAGGTCCAGTTTCGACTTCTCGACGTCTGTGATCCGAAGGGACCCGAAGTCGTCCCACAGGACGAACATTTTCCCGGAATTGATCAGGGTGTGATCCAGGGCCTTCAAAACGATGTCGAAAAGGGTCTGGCCGTCTTCAATCATGGAAGGGATCGCATAGCCGGTATTTTCAAGCGCCCCACATTTCAGGCCGAAGTCGGCCGCGATCTGGGTCAGGATTTGATCGGCTCGTTTTCCTGTGAAGACATAGGTTTCCTTGTTCTTCTTCAAATACCAGGTCTGGTCGTAGGCTGTGACCTCGACCCGGTCTGTTTCCTTCTGGCGGATTTTCACGACGTAGCCGTAAAAAATGCCGGTTTTTCCGTCCTTTAGGGCGACGATCCCCCCGTGGGTCCATGTCACGGAATCGTCGACGATCACGGTCAGTTCCAGGGAAGCGGGGGACCCGGACCGTTTTGTCGACCACTTCGCGCCGGCGCACAACGTTGTTACGTCGAAGGCGTCGCCGGTCACGTTGTTCTGGTACAGGATAGAGATCACGGGATTGTGAAAACCTGTCCGGGGTAGATCAGATTCGGGTTTGAACCGATTGTCCCCTTGTTGGCGTTGTAAATCTTCGTGTAGTCGCCCCCCTTGCCATAGAACTTCTTCGCGATATTCCACAGACAGTCACCGGCCTTCACGGTGTACGTCTTCGCGGCGGCGGCCGGGGGTTTCCCTGGTCGCTTCGGTTCTTTGGCCTGTGCCGGTTTCTTCGGCTCCGGCGGAAGGACGATCCGGCGCGGCGAATAGTCCTTCCATTCCGACAGTTTGATCGAATAGTAGAAGTCGCCCAGTTCTCCGGACCGTTCTTCGTAGTCGAAGGTTTCCACGCCCATTCGAACGTTAATGTCCAGGTCCGTTCCTGTGATCAGGAAACGAACCGGGTCCAGTCCGTCGCGGGCGTCCTGGATCGCGCGGACGATTTCGACCGGGGCTGTGATCCGGCCGGTCACGAAGGGCGCGTCATTCACAGGGAAAAAACTATCCCAGGCGACAGTCCGAAGTCCCTTCTTCCGAAGGATCAGAATGTCGCCCAGGACAAGAACGGTCGCTTTGTCGTTGTTACCTGGCGACGTCACTTTCAGTTTTTGCGGAAGGACGGGGATTTCTATTTCCCGTCCCCCCGCGATTATGGTCATTCCATAGTCGTTCATTATGCGTACACCCCCTCGGCGGCGGCTTCGAACTCGGTTTCCAGGCGTCTTTCGATCTTGTCGACCACTTCGTCGACGTCGACCTTCTCGCTGATCTTCGCGTCCACGGCCACAGTCGGGGTCAGTGTCACGAAGTTCTGAACGTAGCGCATTTCGGCCACGTCGCGAAGGAACTTCAAGTCTTCGTCGGCGATATTGACGTCTTCGTCGATGGACCCGACGGACCCGACGCGGTCCACGTTCCCGATGTCGCCGGGGTCTGTGTTCGCGTAGGCGGACCAGTCCGGTTCGGTGCTTCCGTTGCCGGCGGCGGCGGATTCTGCCTTCGCGGCGGCGATCTCCGTTTCTCGCTGGGCGGTAGCGGCGCGCGCTTCTGCCTTCATAGCAGACAGGGCGGAATCCCTCTCCGCGATCTGGGAATTGATCTGGTCCTGGTACGCGGCCAGGTCTGCGGCTCTGGCCTGTTTCGCGGCGTCATTCTCCATTTGTGCGGTTGTCCCGAACGTCACCTTCTCGATCGCGTCGATACTGACGCCCGGAATCTTGTTCAGGGTGTTTATGAAGCCGTTTATGATGTCAATCGCCCCGTTGACCATGTTTTGAAGGATCGTCAGGACGCCGGCCTTCATATCACCCATAAAGTTTTGAATGTTCACGCTGGCCGTGTAGAAGGCCAGTTGAAGTCGGTTCCACAGGTTCATAACGAAGTAGACGCCGGTCATGAATCCGATCTTCACCCAGTCCCAGGCGGTCAGAACCGCGTTGACGCAGATCAACCAGGCGACTTTCAGGCCACCGACGGACTGGACCCACTTATAAATCGCGGCCACCACGACGCCGATCGCAAGGGCGATCCAGAACAAGGGGTTCGTCAGAAGTGTCGTGAAGAACGCCTGGGCGGCTCCGTTGGCGATCCATGTCGCGGCCGTCTGGATTCCCAGGGCCACAGCATAGCCCAGGGCGGCGGCCGCCAGGCCCCAGAAAACAGGGGCAATCATGGACCAGTTGTCGTATATCCATTGTGCGCCCTGGCCGATCAGGGTCAAAACGGGCGTGAACGCTTCCAGGGCGATATTCTTCGCGATTGTCCACACCTGGGAAAAGGTCATAGGCATAGCCGCGAACTTCGCGTTGATTTCGTCGGCGGACGCCAGCATGGCATTTTTCACGATCGTCGAAGTGATCTGGCCTTCGGCGGCCATTTCCCGGATTTTCCCGATCGGGACACCCAGGTAGTCGGCGATCGTCTGAATGATGGTCGGGGCCTGTTCGAAGACGCTGTTCAGTTCTTCACCGCGAAGGACGCCGGACGACATGGCCTGGGTCAACTGCAACATAGCCGCGTCGATACCGGCGGCCGATGTTCCGGCAATCGTGAACTGTTTGTTGATCAGTTCGGAAAAGGCGATCAGTTCTTCGTTGCTGGAAAAGGCGTCGCCGGCCATTATGCCCATTTTAGCCACAGCGTCGGCCGTGGTGGAGTAGGCCGCGCGGGACCTGTTGGCGGACTTCATGATCATATCTTGAAGTTCGGCCGTAGTTTGAAGACCGTCGTTCATCAGGTCCAGCCGCGCGCGGGTGGTGGTCATGCCGTCAGCCAGTTCGACGATCTTTTTCACACTGAACGCCGCAAGGGCGGACTTGATAACGCCGCCCATTTTAGACCAGGCGGACTTCACCCTGTTCGCCCCGTGTTCCGCTTGCTCTTGGCGGTTGTTGAAGTTGTCAACCTGACGACTGGCCGCCCCGATGTCAGCGGCGCTTCGTTCGAAGGGCGCGCCGGGGTCGATCGTGTCCGTCAGGGCGTCGGTTGCGTCCAGGGTTCGGTTCAGGCGTTGGGCCGCGCCGATCATGGTGTTCAGGCGGGAAGTCATTCTGTCCTGGATCGAAAACTGTGTAGATACGCCGGCCATTTTATCACCTGCCCTTCTTGCCCTTCCGGCGCTTCGCTTTTGCCGCTTCCTTCTTTTCCTTCTCGATTTGAAGGTCTATGGAAGCATAAATGAAGGCCCGTTCCCGTCTGGGAAGGGCCAGAAGTTGTCCCGGAAGGATTTTCAGCCGGTGGAGGGCGTAATGTGCGTAGACCGACTCGCCGTCGGCGTCCGCCTCATTCCCGCCCCCCGTGATTAGTTTTTTGCTTCGTCCCTCAACTCGTTCACGTCGTCAGTGAAGCCGTTGATTTCCTGGACGGCCAGAAGAAGATCGGTGTACTGTCCAGGGTTCAGGACCAGGTTGATCAGGTCTTCCGCCCCACGGACGCCCTTCTTCGCCTGGAAGTCGGCGTCCTTGAAGTTGGGGTCAATGCAACAGGCCGCCACAAGGCGGGCGTTGTAAAGGTCAGTGTCGGTGTCGATTCGCTTCTGGCGGGTCTTCTTGTCGAACTCGACCTTCTGACAGGTCTTTCGAATGGCCTTGTTCTCCGCTTCCGTAATGGAACGGATCACGAAGGGGAAGGGGAACGGCGCGATCTGGACTTCCGTCTGGGTCGTGCCGATCTCCGCGTCCATAAGGAACTCTTGCAATTTACCCATAGTTTTTTACCTCGCTTTCAAATTAGAACTTGGTGAAGGGGGTCAGAATGTCGAAGTCCTCGAAGGTGAAGTCGACGTCTTCGTCCAGGGGATCGTCGCTGTCGCCGTCCAGTTTTGCCAGGACGACGGAATCCAGGTTACAGCCGATCAGAAGGACCGACTGTTTCCCGGCGGAAGATTCCTGGTCGTCATTCTCGACCACCATGTCGAAATAGATGTCCTGGCCGGTTTCCTTCCAGGTCTTGACCATGTTTCGGAACAGGGGCGTCAGATAGTAAAGGGTCATGGACCCGGTTCCGTTGCCGCCGGTGGTCTTGTGGCCGGTCATGCGCTTTCCGATTGCCTTGACCTCGGACTTCGACTTCTCGACGGTCGCTTCAATGGTCTTCGACATGAACAGTTCTTCGTTGTTGCCGTTGACCTTCGCATAGGCGCGGCCTTCCTTGCCGGAAATGGTATCAGGCGCGTTCAGGGTTTTCATTTCGGTTCACACTCCTTCCGTTAGTTGACGACAGTCGTCATATACAGTTTTTCCATACTGTCGTTCGGTTTCAGGGCGGAGTCGACGGCGACGTCGCGTTTTCCGTTGCCCTGCTGAATGGTAATGTCTTCGGAAACGAAGTCGCTGATCGCGTCGATGTCCTGATACTGCAAGGCCAGGGACACCAGGTCAGCCTTGAACAGTTGACGGCCGGTGTCGCTGTTGGTCACTTTGCCGATATAGGAATCGCCGAAGATTCGGGCGACGTCGTTCGCCCAGCCGTCCAGGACGCGGATCACGCGGTTCGAAGTCCAGTCTTCGGTCACGCCGCCGCCGAAACTGGTCAGGCTGTTAATGTCGGTCAGGACACGGGCCTTCCCATAGTCGGCATAGAAAACGAACTCGCCGGCCTGGATCGCCGCTTCGAACTGGGACTTCGTATATTTAATGTCCACGTCCACGGCGTCGTCGTAGGCGGTATTGGTCAGGCTCTCGTTGATCTCTGCGCCGGCGGAAGCGCCGGACACCCACGCGACGGCCTTGTCGCCGGTCACGGTGGTTCCGTCGTTCAGGACGACGCCATTCTTCACGTTGATCAGGCCGATATTGTCGCCTTTGTAGTCGTGAAGGACGCCGACGATCTTCTTTCCTTCGTCGTCGCGAAGACGCTTCACGAAGGTCGCATACAGGGACTTGATTTCTTCATCGGTCCCAGGGTAGCCGACCACGTTGAAGGATTCCACTTCGAAGGCGTTCAGTGCGGCGGTGTGGGCCGCGCCGTTGACGGTTCCGTTCGTGCCGCCGGTCAGCGGGGTCGCCACGGCTGGGGTCAGGGAAGACGCGCTTCCGAAGGTGACGAAGTCGTTCGCTTTCAGGTTGGCCGATCCGGTGGCCTTTGCGACGGTCTGGGAATCCATGACCATTCCGTCAAGGTAGGTCACAACGTCGACGTTGGTCGCGTTGTCGGCGTTGGTCAGGATCGCGACGCTGATCGCGTTTCCGCGCGTTCCGCCACAGGCGGCCGTAACGGTCACGCCGCCGACGGTCGCAGTCGCCTTCTTGCCGCCGGAATTGACACGATAGATCATAAGGGTTCTGGCGCGCTTCAATGCTTCTTTGACAAGAAGAATGTCGTCCGCCGTAGGATCATAGCCGAACACGGACAGGGCGTTCTTGTTGAAGTCCTCCGCATACACGGAAAAGACCTTGTTTTCAGGCCCCCAGTTCAATTCCAGGGGAAGGGCCGCGACGCCGCGCGTCCCCATTTTTACGACGCTTCCCAGGCTGACGAAGTTAATATACGCGCCGGGAAGAATCTTGTTCTGTACGGTAAAAGTTCCGCCACCGATAGGCATGACTTACACCTTCCTTTCCAGAAAATCAGTAACCAGGCGGACGGCCTGGTCCTTTGTGTAGACCTTCCCGTCTTCCAGGATCGCCGCGACGGCGTCACGGGGAAGGTTCAGGGTTTTCGATTTGACCAGTTGTTCTTTTGTGAAGGTCGGTTCCGCCGCCTGGTCTGCGGCCGGGGCCTTCTTCTTTGCGGTTGCCATTATTTGATTTCCTCCGTTTGTCCCAGGTTTTCCATGAAGGGGATTTCCGCCGGTGTCAGGACGAAGAAGAAGTCTGCGTCGAAGGTAAACTGATAGACGCGGGCGTTCTTGTCCGGCCTGGCTCTCTGGTTCGTCAGGCGGATCGTCCGGGTCTTCTGATCCGTTTCTTTCACGGTCAGCGTTTCAAACTGGTCGTACATTTCTTCGGCCCAGGCGTTGAACTCCATATTTTCCTTCGATTTCAGGAAGTACAGGACTTCGATCTGGATCGACCTTTTCCGGCGGCGGTCCAGGTGGGCTTCCTGGCCCGATTCGATGATGCCGACGAAGAACTGGCCGTCGGCGTCCTTCGGGATTTCGTCGACATAGACCTTCCGGTCAGGCCATACGCCAGCCAGTTTTCCGGCGATCGCTTCGATAAAATTGTTCAGGGTCAAGCCAGATCACCGTCCTTCACTTTGATCTCCTGGTGGGTCGCATAGACGGCCGGGCGGCCGACGACCTGGAACGCCAGAAGACGCCGGCTGTTCGGGTCCTCACGGCCGAACCGTTTCAGGGATATACTGTCGCCAGGAAGGACAAGAAGGTCAGGCGCGGCAAAGATAACGGCGTCATAGTCGACTTCGTTCTGTGCGTCCGTCTGCTGGCTTTTGTCACTTCCTGAATACGACAGCGCGCAAATGATTTCAGAGTATTTCACAGCGGGGACGGCCCTTGTGATGTGGTTCGCCCCCGTCGCGGGTTCCGTCCGGCTGATTGTGGCGGTGTCTTCGTAGGTCATTTCGATTGCCGCGCGCTCTGCGGCGGGGTTTCCGAACATACGATCACCACCTTACTTTCCGGTATTCGTTCAGGACCGTTCGCCAGCCGAAGAAGTCCTGACCGTCAGCGCCCAGATTAAAGGTCGACGCCGATCCGGAAGCGCCGGAAGCATTGGCGAAGGACGTTGTGACGTCGCCACGCTTCACGGACGCGACCGGGCCGACGGCCGCCTGGGTGGTTCCCAGGCCGGCGGCCTTGTAGTAACTGACGCACATGACGATCAGGGCGTTTTCCAGCGGGGCGGGAAGCGTGTCCTGATTGATGTAGGACAGGACCAGGTCTTCCACCGTCTGAACGACGAACAGAAGAACTTCGTCCTGGTCCGTCCCGTTGATCCCCAGAAGGGCCTTGACCTTTGCCAGCCGGTCTTCCTTCGACATAAGAACGCGAAGGACTTCCTTCTGTTCAAGGGCTGTCAGGCCGTCCAGGGAAGACAAAATCTGTTGAAGCACGTTTCCACCACCTTTCGCCGGCCGCTTCGGTTATACGCCGGCGGCCTGGATCAACTCGACGATCTCCGCCTTTGTGGAACCGTCAGGAACGTCGATACCGGCGGCCTGGGCGGCCGCCAGAAGTTCGTCCTTGTTCATCTTGGACAGGGGCTTCACGCCTTCGTTGTCGCCTTCCTGGGCGTCAGGCTCGACGTCAGGGATCGCGGTATAGAAGGGGCTGTTCTTCATCTGTTCCAGGACGGTTTCGTCGTTAGGCTCGACGATCGACCCGGTTGTGTTGATTCTGAACTTCATGTCGGTCACGCTCCTTCCAGATTAGGCCAGGGATTCTTCGATATAGAAGATCAGGTCAGGGGTCAGGGCCTTCGTGCCGTAGTCGTAGAACATGGACACGCCGTAGTCGTTGGACAGGGGAATCTTCTCCGGCTCTGCGTAGGGGTACATAACGACAGGCTGGGCCATAGCACCGTCAACCATGCACAGGGCGCGGGTTGCGGTGGTTCCGGGGGCGACAGGAAGGTTGATGGAAGAATAGACGCGGACGCCGTGGAACATACGGAAGTCCTCGGCGGCGGTGTCAACGTTCGCGTTGTTGGTTCCCTTATCCAGATAGTTTCTGGCGCGGCCGTACATGACGGGGTCCAGAACCAGACGGATCAGGTTGCGGGGTACGCCGCGAACATAGTCGTTCTTCACGGTTTCGACCGCCTGGATCAGTTCTTCCAACTGGTCTTCGACGGTGGTTCCCTTCGCGGTCAGTTTGGTTCCGGCGGTCTTCGCCTTTGCGAAGAAGTCGGCGTCCAGTTCGGCGGCCACGGTGTCGACGTGGTTGTCGGCGCGACGGGCCATGATGTTTCCGACGCCGAAGGTGTCCAGGTCGAACTTTGCGGCTTCCTCCACGATCTCGCGGTGAATGTCCAGGTTCACGGTAGTAGGGGGGACGGTGATCGCCGCGCCCTTTCCGGCGGTTCTGGCGGTTCCGTATGCCTGGGACGCGCTGTTCTTGAATCGCTTATACTCAACAGAACCAGTCGCGGGGTTGCCGGTGTAGGACTGGGACTTCAAGCCGGCCGCCAGGGTTTCCTTCTGAATGTTGCTGATCACCAGGCCGGACAGTTCGGACAGTTCGACCTTAGTAGAACCGGTCTGAATCAGGCTGATCGCTTTCGTTCTTGCCATAAAATATCATTCCTTTCATTGTTGGCTGGTTGGTAGGTTAGATCACGACAGGGCCGTCGACCTTTGCGGCCGGCTCCTGGCGCGCGCCGGGGTCAGCGGGCTTCGCGCCCTTAATGTCGGGGTTCGCCGGGTCCTGGCTCTTGAACAGGTACGCCTTCGACTCCTTCAAGGGTTTCAGAAGGCCGTCAAGGTCAGTTTTCAGCGTCCCGGCGGCGTCGACCTCGATCTTGTCCAGGTCCAGAAGGGAAATAATGTCGGCCGGGTCGTGGGCCTGGTTCGCCAGGGCCATTCGAAGGGCCGTGTTCTTCTGAATCTTCGTGATCTCTTTCTGGTGGTTGGTTCGAAGGGTTTCAAGCGTGGTCTGGGCGGTCTTGACGTCGTCCGCGATCTTCGCCGGATCGCCGGAACCGCCGACAGCTTTCAGGGCTTCCGCGCATTTTCGGCGCTGGTCTTTCCGCTGTTGGCTCCGTTGTACTTATCGGCCGGGACGAAGGTTCCGTCGTTACCGACGACCAGGTCCACGTCCTTTCCGTCCTTGCCCTTGCCCTTCAAGGCCGCTTCGACCTGGCTCGACAGGTCAGCCCCCAGAATGGTTTTGACGCTCTCTGTGATCATGGTTTGCTCCTTTCTCCGCTGTCTTTACCGTGACTTCCACACGCTTTGCGGTCCCGCCTGGTCGCCGGGCGGGTGCGGCTGTTTTGGGTATGAAAAAGGCGCTCCCCGCGAAGGGGAACGCCTTGATCAACAGGCATAAAAAACGCCGCCTTGTGGCGACGTTCCTTTATTGTGGGTGGCACTGGCACTTCAAACAGGTTTCCTGGTTCCTGTCAGTGAACTTCATGTAGTCAGGAAGTTCGGACAGAGGGGACATTTCTTCGAAGACCAGGGCGGCGTCGAAACAGTCCATAGCGTCGATTTCCCTGTCCACGATAGGACAGTAGCACTTCTTATTTTCCATTCTCGATCAC
>OKSX01001674.1_pt1 | contig 10502 bp, 12 predicted proteins | sample 1606391 | NCBI WGS metagenome assembly OKSX01 (sample SAMEA3879578, study PRJEB24766) | human gut metagenome | biome: human-associated habitat; feature: feces | place: USA | collected 1985/1987
TCTACTTATCAGAAAGTTGGACTCACTGCTTTATGGTTTAGCGGACAGTAATAATTAATAATATCGGTGTCGATTCATACCGATATTATAATGGTGCGCAGTCCTTGAAACGGCGGTCAATGAGAGAACAATCGCGAGTGTCGGCTCCCGCAGATATAACAATCGGGTATGGTCGTTGAGGTTTCATCGAGAAAAAAGTGGGGAAATGTTGAGCAACTTTGCAGAAAGGTTGGGAAGTGCCTGACAATCAGAAATCTTTTCAGACACAGCCGTCGTTCTACTTGCACAGAGGCTCAAATGCCGGAGGCGACAACGCCGAGACATTCGGGCGTTCAGACAAATGACCGTTCAAAGGTTCAATCAAATGTTTGTAGGTGTGTACGAACCTTTGTTTGCTTGTTTGTTTGAGCAATCAATCAAATGTTTGTTTGAGCATACGTTCTAACAATCATTTGAACAAACATTCAAACAAACATTCTAATGCCCCATCTGTAAACAAGCCGATTCACGGAAACGGGGCAGCCAGACCCGGACAAGGTTATCAAGCCGGGCAAACCAATGCGCAATGTGCGCAAAGTATTCACCCACTAATTCTTCAACTGAAGAATGGACTACATTATGATTGAGCGCACCGTTTATGCCGCGATGGTGTCTGCTCTATACGAATGTCGGGAACTGCTGGCTAAATCCGTCAACAAACTTTCCGGCAATATGCGTCAGGAATGGATTGACAACCATTCCGCACAAGCAATTTTATGTCGTTCTCAACGGTCAATGGCGATGTCGCGTACCGAAGGGAAAATCGGATATACCCTTATCGAAGGAAAGGTGTTCTATCCAGCATACGAAATAGGAAAATTACTCATCAATAACTATGAAAGAAATGGCTGATAATATTCCCTTGCAGACAAAAGATGAACGAAAGGAAATATTCAGGATTATTACCGAAATCAAGTCAACAGCGGAAGACCTTGTTGTACTGTCAAGACCGATGTTCAACGGGTTGAGATTTCTATCAGATTCAGAACTATCACGCCGCCTGTCAGTCAGTAAATCTACCCTCGCCAACTACCGACTGAAAGGACTATTCGGCTTCTACTCCCTCGAAGGCAAAATCCTCTACGCCGAACATGAAATAGAGGCCTATCTCTACCGGAATTATCATCCTCCGTTCAAGTAACCATTCACATCAATCGCTCCGTCAGACTTTCATTGGTCTGTCGGAGCGATTTCTTCATTGGAGGATGAAACGGATATATCTCAGATAAAATGTTGGCTTATGAGCGGTTGGATGAAATGTTTTTTGTAATTTTGCATATAGACAACCCATAAATCCGAATGATAGCTAAAGAGGACATATTGGAATTGCTGAAGTCCACCGAATCGTATCGCGTGGAACGCACTGTCAGCACAGGCAACATGGACAAGTTCTGTGAGGCCATCTGTGCGTTTGCCAACGATATGCCCGGCTCCCGCAAGAACGGCTATCTGATTATCGGAGCAAAAGATGATGGGAGTATAGCCGGAATGAATGTTGACGATGTTTTGCTGAAAAAGATTGCGGGCATCCGTTCTGACGGCAATATACTCCCGTTGCCAACCATGTCCGTTGAACGTTTTTCGTTTCCGGAAGGAGATTTGCTGGTTGCTGAGGTCCGGCCCTCCGATTTGCCTCCGGTTCGATATCGCGGCAGGGTATTTATCCGTGTCGGACCTCGCAGAGACATTGCTACTGAAGCGGAGGAGAGAATCCTTGCTGAACGTCGCTGTTCATTCATGGCAACCTTTGACGCGACACCTTGCCTAAACGCCAAACTGGAAGATTTGGATATTGATTACATCAAGACCATATATCTCCCAATGGTGTTTGATGATGAAACGCTTGCAACGGACAAACGAGATATCAAAGAACAACTCGCATCAATACATCTCTACGACCGCGACAATGACTGCCCGACTTACGCGGGCATAATCCTTTTCGGTATCAATCCCAAATACTTTCTTCTCGGCGATTATGTGCAGTTCGTTCGATTTGCGGGGAAAGACAAAGGAGGCGACATCCTTAATGAACGTCAGTTTGCAGGACCGCTCTATAAGATGTTGCCGACTTTGGAATCATTTGTAAATGATGCCATTATTACGCAACGTCCTGTTCCCGAATCGTTATTCCGTGAACGCACTGTCTGGAATTATCCGGAGGGTGCTATCCGTGAATTGCTGATGAACGCCTGTATGCACAGGGATTATCAAGCGAATATGCCTATACGCTTGTATCAGTTTGATGATTACATTGAAGTGATGAATGCAGGTGGACTATACGGTGAGGCTCGTCCTGAAAATTTCCCGTCGGTAAATGACTACCGCAACCCACTCGTAGCAGAAGCCATGAGGGTGATGAAGTATGTCAACAAGTTCAACCGTGGCGTTACCCGAGTGCAGGAGATGCTGAAAGATAACGGTAATCCTCCGGCAGAATTTGACGTGAATACAATCACTGCTTTCCGCGTCAATGTCCACGCCACAAACGAATCCGACTTGTCAATGGGCACAAGTCAAGGCACAAGTCAAGGCACAAGTCAAACAGATAAAACCATCGAAGAGAAAATCATCGAATTCTGCAAAGAGCCACGCTCATTAGCCGAGATAACCGAATTTTGTGGCTTCAAAGACAAACGCAAATTCCGCGAGCGTTATCTCAACCCTCTCCTCGGCACTCGCATCCAAATGACAATCCCCGACAAACCCACAAGTCGTTTTCAGAAATACCAATCAGACTAATTATGACTATAACCCAGCTATTTCAAGCTCGTTATTTGATATAAATATGGATGGCATAGTGTTTGAATCTTATAAAGACGTCTCTGGCTCTAACTGGTCGTCAAATATTGAAGACATTATCAGTAACTTTAAAGGAGACTTATCTACCACGCATAAAATAGGCATCTTAAAACATGAAGACAATACCGTTTTTGAGGTAATTGGGGATTAATCAAATTAATGTGTATATATTTATAGAGTATATATATGAATCATGATCAAATAAAACATTTGAGGAGTTTGAGATTGCTTCTATCTCAAGATAAGGCCCCGCTTGGTTTCCTCCTTGCGGCAGGTTGTCCCTTGTCTATTAAAGTCTCAGGATGCCCGCTACTCCCTGATATGGCAGGTTTAACTAATATTATAAAAAATGCTCACGCAGCAGATATAAGCACTAGTCCATATAAGAGACTTATGGAGGAATTAGAGAAAGCGGGTAAGAATACTTCAAATTTAGAAGACGTGCTTACCTATATCCGCTCTATGAAAGAAGTTTCAACAGGTGGAGGCACTGTTCGAGGATTTACTGAAGACGAACTTAATGGCTTGGAAATAGAAATATGTAATAAGATAGCTAATGCTGTAACAAAGGACTTGTCAGAAGGAGATAATTCGTATAGACGATTAGCAAGGTGGGTGGGCTCTATTGACCGCTCTTTCCCTGTTGAATTATTTACGACCAACTACGACTTGCTATTAGAGCAGGCTTTGGAAGAGCAAAATGTGCCATTTTTCGATGGATTCTCTGGCGCAAGACTCCCATTTTTTGATATTCATTCTGTAGAGGGGAATGAGTTACCTTCATACTGGGCAAGATTATGGAAACTACACGGTTCTGTGAATTGGAAAGCTATAGCAGGGGGTGTCTGTAGAGTATCTAAAGATGTTGGAGGCTCTCCGGAACTAATCTATCCATCAAAATTGAAATATGACCAAAGCAGAAAGATGCCATTTTTGGCTATGTCTGATAGACTGACAAACTTTCTTCTTAAGCCACATGCAGTGTTGTTTATATGTGGATATTCATTTGGTGATGAGCATATTAATGACACAATTATCAATGCACTAAAAGTGAACCAAAGCGCAAATGTAGTAGCATTAATGTATGGGAAAATGACTAAAGTTGCTGACGGGGCTTTGGTTTCGCCTGAGACTGTTAACAGGGCATTAGAACGCCCTAATCTCAGTATTTGGTATGATGATGAAGCTGTAATTGGAGCTCAGCGTCGTAAATGGTCAAAGTTTGTAGATGACAAGAATGAATTTGCTAACTATAATTTCAAAATAATAGAAGATTGTGTTTCTTTCGGAGATTTTGCCGACTTTACATCTTTTCTATCAGAATTAATAGGAGACATTCCAGATGAAGACAAAAAGTAATCCAGCTGTAATTGGAGCTGTTCGAAGCATCTCAGGAACAAATGTTTCAGTACAGTTGTATCCTTCGATCAACTCAACCATTTCGTATATTTACGGAAATGGATATAAAGTTGGACAAGTTGGTGGGTTTGTGAGGATTCCTCAGGGATTTATCAACTTATATGGTATCATTGTCCAAATTGGAGCAGATGCTGTGCCAGAATCTATGAAAACTGATATTAATGCTGGGGTAAAATGGATGACTATACAACTAGTGGGTGAAGGGGCAAAAGGTCAGCCATTCGAAAGAGGTATCTCGCAATATCCTATGATTGATGATGAAGTTTATATTGTTACAGAGGACGATCTAATAAATATATATGGGAGAGAGCAAGGTGCAGAATTCGTACAAGTCGGCACGATATCAGGAGCAGAGAATATTCCAGCATTGATAAATATCAATAAGTTGGTATCAAGACATAGTTGTATTGTGGGTTCTACAGGAACTGGTAAATCAACAACGGTAGCTGGGTTAGTAAATATCCTTATGAATCCTTCTGTTTTTCCATCTTCCAGAATTATCTTAATTGACATACATGGAGAGTATGGGAATACTTTTAAGGACAGAGCAAATATCTTTAAAATAATACCGGAAAATGACTCGGATAAGAAGATGGTTGTACCATATTGGGCCATGAGTTTTGATGAGTTTGTAAATTTTGCTTTCGGAGATATTCAAGACAATGATAGATTCCCTCTTTCAGAACTTATTGTGAGTCTTAAAAGGCTTACAATAGAGAACGTGCGTCCGTAATGGTCGCATAACAAATACCTCTTTGGCAAGAGGTTAGATAAGTGTTCCAAATAACATATTGGGGTAAAATCACCCCAATAAACAGTTGTTAACAACCAAGTAACAAAGTTTAACTATGTTATATTATCTATTCCCATCCGACTTACCCTGCGGAGAAATCCTTAGGGGGAACATAGCACTTCGGAGAAGCGGCAAGTCAACTAACTACCATGTTGCGACTGAGCTGCAAGGGAAAAAGACTGACATAAGGATGAAGCCTGAATGGTTGAACGATAACCTATCGGTATCAGTTGTGACGGTGGCGGAAGGTAGTTACTTACGCCATCCCGTGGCACCGTGTCTCTATTTTCTCGTTGACACGGCTGGAACTTACCACGGCGAGACCGCAATAAGCGGAGAAAAAGGTGAAAGTCGCATCCGACAGTCAGTCGTGCCAATAGTTGTTATGCGTGCTAAACGGAGATTGCCTAAATCGGAATGCCGCAAGGCTATGAACTTCGGTTCTGAATATCCGACATGGCAACGGAGCGTCCATAGTAGTCCGAGCAGGGTAACGCCCTGTACATGGCAAAGGGACGCAGTTGGTATCTTCAATGTAATCAACGGATAACGTGAGAGACGTATGAGAAATCCAGAGATAATATTGAACACTCTATGCTCACACAGTAGCGATGCTGACTACAAGTATGAGAGGCTTTACCGATTGTTCTTCAACGAAGAACTGTTTATGGTAGCGTATGAGCGCATAAAATCAAAGCCTGGCAACATGACACCCGGCTCGGACGGAAAGACCATAGACGGAATGTCGCTGGAGAGAATCAACGCTCTTATCTCTTCGCTAAAAGATGAGAGTTACATTCCCAACCCTGCAAAGAGGGTCTATATTCCTAAGAAAAACGGAAAACTCCGACCTCTCGGCATACCTACAATCGAAGATAAACTGGTGCAAGAGGTGGCAAGGATGATTTTGGAAGCTATCTATGAGGGATACTTTGAGGATACCTCACATGGCTTCAGACCATCCCGAAGCTGCCACACCGCACTGAACAGTCTTCAGAAACGGTTCACGGGCAGCAGGTGGTTTCTCGAAGGGGACATAAAAGGCTTCTTCGACAACATTGACCACTCTGTACTTGTGGACATCCTCCGTAAGCGTATTGCCGACGAGCGGTTTATCCGTCTGATATGGAAATTTCTCCGTGCAGGTTATCTTGAGATTTGGCACTATCACAACACCTATTCGGGAACACCGCAAGGTGGTATTGTGAGCCCTATTCTCGCCAATATTTACCTCGACCAATTCGATAAATACATGGCAGAATACGCTGAAAATTTCAAGAAAGGGAATAAACGTAAGGTAAATCCCGAATACGACAGTCTTAAAAAGAAACTCGCGAAAGTGCGCAAGAAATGGAAATCCGAAACAGATGAGACGGTGAAAGCCTGCTTGTTTGAACGGATTAAGGAATTGCAGGCAAAATGTCTTTCAGTACCCGCAGGGCTACAGATGGATGCGAACTATCGCAGACTTCAATATGTCAGATATGCGGATGACTTCTTGATTGGGGTCATCGGGTCGAAAGCCGACAGCGAAAGGATAAAGGCAGACATCACACAATATATGAGTGAAAAACTGCACCTTGAACTATCCGCTGAAAAGACCTTGATAACCCATGCGTCAGAGAACGCAAAATTTCTTGGCTTTGACATCACCGTCCAAACATTGGATGATACAAAAAGAAACAAGCGAGGTGTCATCCAACGTATGTTTGTAGGTGTAGTCAAAGTAAATTTATCGTCCGAAACTGTCAGAAAGAAACTGATTGAACTCGGAGCGGTTAAATTTACCCAAGAAAAAGGCAAAGAAGTTTGGAAACCGAAAGCAAGAACCCCGATGATAGGAATGAAACCACATGAAATGGTCGCTCAATATGACCTTGAAATCAGAGGTTTCTACAACTATTACGGTTTTGCCAACAACTCCTCCGAAGCCTGCGCAGGTTTTGGCTACATAATGTCGTATAGCCTTTACAAGACACTTGCTCAAAAACTTAACAGTACTGTGCAGGGCATCCTTGCCAAATATAAAAAAGACAAGGTGTTCACAGTGTCTTATAAAGACGAGAAAGGAAAAGACCGAACTCGTACACTATACAACGGAGGTTTCAAAAGACGAAAACCGTCAGAATTCGATTTCTGTGACCGTCTCCCATGCACAATGTATCTTCCAAAAGCCACCCTTGCGGATAGGCTAAGGTCTTGTATATGTGAAGTCTGTGGAGCCAAGGGACCTCTCGTTATGCACCATGTTCGCACATTAAAGACAGTTAAAGGCGATACCCCTTGGGGGCGACAGATGCTGTATCGGCACCGTAAAACGGTAGCCGTATGTGCGGAGTGTTATGCCAAAATCAAAGAAAGTGAGCGTTAGAGTATATACCAATGGAGAGCCGGATACGCTGAAAGGTGTAAGTCCGGTTCGGGGGCAGACTCGGGGAAACCTACCGCAGAAATGCGGCAAGGCGCCCCGGTGTCGAGCCTACAATCCAGAATTGTTTAGTTATCTCAACAAAGACAACATTTCAGTGGATACGCCAATTCCATTTAGTATTCGACGTTTATTTCTCTATCTTTATAGGTCAATGTTTGCAACGCACATATGTACTGGGACTGGACAGAAAATATGTGCTATTGATAAGGATTTTAGCGAAGCTGAAACCACTGAGGCTTTCATTACAGGTGAAGACGGACACAAAATGACGGGAACGATAGAACCATTTAGACTGCCTAAGTATCAGGAACAACAACATTCAAAAGTATATTTGTCTGCTGCTGCCATGAATCTTAGAAGACAGTTAATTGCATTACAAGCAAAGATGGCAGATCCTCGTTTTGAGTTTGCATTAAGCCCAAAGAACTTTATTCCAGACGCAAATGGGAATATAAAAAATGATATACATTCACTCTTAAAACTCTGGATGGGAGAGAAAACGCTCTCAGTTTTTGATGTTTCTGGTGTTCCCAGTGGAATATTACATGATATTATAGGAATTCTTTTGCGTGTCATGTATGACTCCATGTTTTGGTCGCGTAATCTTGAACAAGGAGGAAGAAAGCGCCCATTGTTAATAGTTATGGAAGAAGCTCATAATTATCTTGGAAGTGATAATTATAGTAGAGCATCCAAAGTTGTACGTCGTTTGGTAAAGGAAGGCCGTAAATACGGTATCAGCGCTATGATTGTAAGCCAACGTCCTTCGGAAATTGATCCAACCATACTTTCTCAATGTGGTACAACAATTGCTTTGCGTCTAACAAATTCCAATGATAGAGGTATAATTGCCAATACGGTTTCAGATAACCTATCAAATTTAGTGAATATGCTTCCAATATTAAAAACTGGCGAATCGATTATTGTTGGAGAAGCAGTAAGAATGCCTATGAGGGCTATTATAACATTTCCCGACAAAAACAATAGGCCTGATAGTCATGATCCCATTGTTGCATCTGATGAAGAGGGTCAAGGCGGTTGGAACAATACTTTGGATATCACTGATGATAAGTATCGAGATATTGTAAAAGCATGGAGATTACAACAAATTAATTTATAATCGAGAATATATGGAAAGACAATATGTATCATCATCGAACATCGCTTCGATTGGATATGACGCCGATAATATGGTTTTGGAAGTCGAATTTCTAAATGGCTCCATATATCAATATTATGATGTACCACAAATCATATATGATGGCCTAATGGCTGCTGACTCACATGGCAAGTATCTGGCAGCCTATATTAAAAAGGGAGGCTATCGTTACACTAGGATATAAGTTATGCGTATAGATCATAAATTACAACGTGTCCAAATAGAAAGTTTTGAAATTTCGGACGAGCTTGTATATCAATACTTTAATTCCCTATCTGAAAGTGAAAGGGAAACGGCGTTGTTGCGTGCAATTCGTATAGGGGTACTGGCAACTATGGAAGACCGGTTTTCGGCTTTCTTATCGAAGACAACTAATGATTTAGGCGTTCAGCTGGAACACCTTAAATTATTATTTGATATGAAACATGAAGTTTTCCATAAAACTGCAATAAAAGGAGTTGCCGCAGAGAATGATATATTAGAATTTCTCAAACGTCACATTGAACGTTATCAGTTGGATGACGTGGTTTCATTATCCGGTACGTCAAAAGGATTATTAAAGAATAATAAGACAGGAGATATTATAGCATATATAGGAAATGAAAATAATGGTAAAAAAATAGCTATCGAATGTAAGTTTGACAAAAATATCAAACTAGGAGACGTGGATTCACCAGACATAGCAGCCAATAAGTATGACACGGCATGGAGCCAATTATTAGAGGCGTCAGTAAACCGTGATGCAAATGCAAGCATTATTGTATTCGACAGGACTTTGGCAGATGCATCGATACAGCGAGCTGTTGAAGGTGTTACTTATATTGATAATATTGGCTTTATATGTATAATCGATTATGAGGCATCAAATTATGATAATCTGGCTATTGCGTACAATTTAGCTCGCGGACTAGCCTTAAGAAAAGATGGGAAAACGGTTGAGATAGATTTCGTTAATATGCTTATCCAGCGTTTATTGAAAGATATTCGTGATGTGCAGAATATAGAAATCTTGGTAAAAACTAATATCAAAAACAATCAACAGATACTGAAGAATATTGAAAAGAGCCTTTTAGCTATTGAATTTAATCAACGGTATTTGGTGAAATATTTGGAAGATGGTTATCTCAGTAAGGCTGATTTATTAGAGTTCTATCTACGAGAAGATATTCGAGCTAAGTACAAAATAATATCAAGAGAGATAGATTGTATTGAAGCAGATAAATGACAGGGGCACTATCAATGATAAATTATTCCATTTGTAAAATCCAACAAATGCTCTCAATAATTCCTTCAATATGCATATTAAATTTAGATTGTACTAAACCTTATGTTTGTTATTCTAATAAAATTTTTATACCTTTGCATCACAGAGAGGACTTTGAGAATCGGCAAGTGGCATGAGTGCAAGAAATGTCCTGTGCAAAATGTCCATAATGCCGTAAGATATCAGTGGAGCAAATGATATTATCCACCGCAGTATTGAACGTATATAACTGATAGCCACGCGACTATATAAATACTGACAATGCTGGTGGCACCACAGAACAACCTCGACTTCGGTCGGGTTTTCGTCGTAAATATACGATTATCAACGGATTACACACGCCCCGTCGGTAGTCAGTTTTTATTAATACGTCGGCACACCGTCGGCACATCGCAGTCAGATTGTCAGACACTTACGGAAACGCCGGCTCAAAAATTGGCACACCAAACATGGCGAAAGTAACTATCAAACGGCGCAACGAATATGAACGCGCCGACGGCAAGGCGTCCCTCTATGCCGTTTTGAACATCCGGAGGAAAAAAATTCGCATCCCGCTCGATATCGCGGTGACCGCCGCGGAATGGGATCCGGCAGCCGA
>OKSX01001688.1_pt1 | contig 10423 bp, 10 predicted proteins | sample 1606391 | NCBI WGS metagenome assembly OKSX01 (sample SAMEA3879578, study PRJEB24766) | human gut metagenome | biome: human-associated habitat; feature: feces | place: USA | collected 1985/1987
TGATGGTGAGGATGTTGGCCCCAGAAGTGGCAAACACGGACAGCACGCTGGAGAGCACGCCGGTGTTGTCCTTGAGCATACAGTAAAAGGTGATGATGTGCTCCGCCTTCATATCGTTGAACGGCTGCACCGCATCCTTGTACTTGTAGAACGCGCTGCGGCTGATCCCCACCTGCTTCGTGGCAGCGCCCACGGTGTCCGCCTCGCCGGTCTGCATCATCCGCTTGGCCTCCGCCACCCGGATAAAGATCTCCGGCAGGGCCTCCGCCGCCACCAGATAATACTTGATTTTTCTCGCCATATCGTCCACCTCATACGGTCATTTGTCTTTGAGTAGTTCTATTCTATCAGCTTTCCCAACAGCTTGCAACCGAAAACGGCAAAGATACCCTTGTGGGATTTAGAAAAATTTCGTTAAATTGTCCGCCGTTTACGGTCAAATTGTTGAAAAAGGTCATATATGAAAAGACAGGAGCGGTTTTCCCTCCTGCCTTTTCCATATTATCTCGCCGTCAGACTCTTTTGAAACAGCTTTTACTCCGCTTCGTAAACAGCTTTCATACCTTTATACGTCTCATAGCAGTCCAGCTTGGAGACCACCTCAAAGGGGGCGTGCATGGCCAGCACCGGCACGCCGGCGTCCAGCGTCGTGATATTGCGGTTGGCCATATACATGGCCACGGTGCCGCCGCCGCCGGCGTCCACCTTGCCCAGCTCCGCGATCTGCCAGATGACCTTGGCCCGGTCAAAGATACCCCGGACATAGCCCACCGTCTCGGCGCTGGCATCACTGGCGCCGGACTTGCCACGGGCGCCGGTGTACTTGCACAGCCCCAGACCGTGGTTCACCTGAGCGTCGTTGCGCTTCTCATACACCTCGGTGAAGTTGGGATCGTAGGCCGCCGTCACGTCGGCACTGAGGCAGAAGGAATTCTCCAGACACACCCGCAGGGCCGCGCCCTGAGCCTCGCACAGATCCTCCATAAAGGTGTCAAAGGCAGCGGACTGCATACCGGTCACACCGTCGGAGCCGATCTCCTCCTTGTCCGCCAGCACGCAGACGGCGGTTTTGGCAGGCGTCTTGTCCAGATTCAGCAATGCCTTCAAGGCGGCGTAGCCGCAGACGCGGTCGTCATGGCCGTAGGAGCCGATCATGGAGCGGTCCAGGCCGATCTCCGTGGCCTTCACCGCCGGCACCGCTTCCAGTTCAGCGGAGGTGAAATCATCCTCCGTGATGCCGTACTTCTCGTTCAAAAGCTGCATCACAGCCAGCTTCACCCGGTCGGAGCCTTCATCGTCTCCGATGGGCTTGCTGCCCAGCAGCAGATTCAGCTGTTCGCCCACGATTCCCTCAGCCAGCGGCTTCTTGCTCTGCTCCTGACCCAGATGGGGCAGCAGGTCCGTGATGACCAGCTTGGGATCGCCTTCATCGCCGCCGATGTTCACTGTGACAGTGGTGCCATCCGTCAGCGCCACCACGCCGTGAAGCTCCATCGGGATGGTCACCCACTGATATTTGCGGATGCCGCCGTAGTAGTGGGTCTTGAAATAGCTGAAATGGTCGGCCTCGTACAGCGGATTCGGGCGCAGGTCCAGCCGGGGGCTGTCGATGTGGGCAATGACCAGCCGGAAGCCCTCTTCAAAAGATCTCTGGCCGATGGTAGCGGCCACCACCGCCTTGTGCTCCTGCACAAAGTAGATCTTCTGGCCGGGGGCATAGGTCTTTTTCGGCTCGAACTTCTCGTAGCCGGCTTCCAGCAGCATTTTTTCGCTGACGGCAGCCGCTTCGCGCTCGGTTTTGGCGGCGTTCAGAAACGTCTTGTAGCCCTCGGCAAAGGCTGCGGCTTCCTTCTTGACACCGGTGTTCTTATCGGCAGCATACTCCGGCTTATAAAGCAGCTGTTCGGCAGCCTGCTTTGCGGTAAGTTTTTCGCTCATTTTTCTTATCTCCTCTCAGCTTCCTGCATAGATGCGCTGATATTCCGCATAGCAGAAAGTGATCTTTTTTACGTAGTGGTTCATCTGGCTGTAAGGGAAGCCCTGCAGGGTCTCGCCGTCTGCGGAGTGCTCTTCCATCTGCAAAAGAGCATCCACCGTGCCCCACCCGCTGTGATAAGCGGCAGCGGCAGTGGCAACATCGCCGTTGTAGCGCTCCATGCACAGGTGCAGGTAATAGCATCCGAACCGGATGCTGGTCTCCGGGTCATAGAGATTTGCAAAGAGCAGGCCTTCGTCCGGTGCAATTTTGCTGCGCAGCCAGATAAAGGTCTCCTCGGTCATCTGCATCAGGCCCCGGGCATCCACAGTGGAGGTGGCCTGCGGGTCAAAGCCGCTTTCGGTGCGGATGAAGGCATCCACCAGAAGCGGGTCGAGGTCGTAGGTGTCGGCCCACTGCTCCACCAGCGCTTCGTACTTACGGGGGTAGAGCATACGTTCTGCCCTGCCCCACAAGTTGGGCACCATCACAAACAGCAGGATCAGCGCCATGCCCAGCAGGAACAGCCTGCGGCTGCGCATTTTTTTGCGGCGGCGTGCCTTCTGGGCGCGGAGAGCGCGGCGAATGCGGGCCGCCTCCGGGTCGTACTGCGGTGCAGGATCTTGTTCGTTATATCGTTCGTTCAAGGCTCTTTTCCCGCACCTCCTTCTGCCAGAAGCTTCCCGCACAGCTCCTCAGCCGCAGCCTGCAGATGTGCAAGGTCTGCGTCGTTGCGCAGAACGTAGTCTGCCTGTGCGGTGAGCACGGTTTCCGGCGTCTGTGCGTTCAAACGGCGGGCAGCCATTTCAGCCGAAATGCCGTCCCGGGCCACGATGCGGGCCACACTGGTCTCAAAAGGTGCCGTGACCACGCACAGGCGGTCGCACTCGGCCTGTGCCGCAGTCCCCACGATGACCGCACCATCCAGCACGAACAGCGGGGCTCCGCCATCCAGCGCCGCCTGCTTTGCCGCACGGATGCGGCGGACAATCTCCGGATGGGTCAGACTGTCCAGCGCCGCTTTGCCCTCAGGGGTGGCAAAAGCACGGTCGGCCAGCAGGCGGCGGTTTAATGTGCCGTCCTGTTTTAAAATGTCCGCGCCAAACCGCTGCGCCAGCTTTGGCAACAGCGGCGAGCCGGGCAGCAAAATTTCGCGGCTGATCTGGTCGGCGTCGGCCAGCGGCACGCCGTGGGCCGAAAACACCGCCGTGACCGTAGATTTTCCGCAGCCGCTGCGGCCGGTGATGCCAAGCGCGATCATAGCTTGATCACCCGGAAAGCCGCAGCGCGGATCAGGCGGTTGTACACCGCCATGGAAAGGCCGTCTTTTCTGGGACAGCGGGCATAGACCACCGCATCGCCCTGCTCATCCAGCGCACGCAGAGAGCGGAAGATGTGCTTTGCCTGATCGGCACCGTCCCCCTCGCGGCCATATTCCACGCAGGGCACACCCAGCTTTTCTGCCTCGCCGGTGAAGCACAGGCAGCTGGGATTCTGGTCAGCGTGGGCGTCCACATATGCCTTGAACTGCTCAAAGGTGCCGTCCAGCAGGGTCACATCTGCCTTGGGCGCATAGTGCTTGTACTTCATGCCGGGGCTGCGCACCACAGCGCCCTCCGGCAGCTTTTCAAGGATGGCCTTGGACACTTCCACCTCTTCGCCGAGGGCACGCTCGAGGTCTTCCAGCGTGATGTGGCCCGGGCGGAACAGGGTGGGCTTTTCGCCTACCACCGACACCACGGTGCTTTCCACGCCCACATCGCACTCGCCGCCATCCAGAATCAGCGGCAGGCGGCCGTCCATATCGGTGAACACATCCTGCGCGTTGGTGGGGCTGGGCTTGCCGGAAAGATTGGCGCTGGGGGCGGCAAAGGCGCAGCCGCTCTTTTCAATGACTGCACGGGCCACCGGGTGGCTGGGCATCCGGATGCCCACGGTGTCCAGACCTGCACAGCACTCCGCTGCCACCTCCGGGCCGCGGGGCATGATGATGGTGAGCGGGCCGGGGCAGAACGCCGCCATCAGCAGCTGGGCGCGCTCCGGCACCTCGCTGACAAGGCCGTGCAGCATTTCCGGGCCGGTGACATGGACGATGAGGGGATTGTCCTGCGGACGTCCCTTCGCCACAAAGATCTTTTTGACCGCCTCGCCGTTGCGGGCATCGGCAGCAATGCCGTAAACCGTCTCGGTGGGCAGCGCCACCAGCTCGCCTTTCTGCAGCAGGGCAGCCGCTTTTTCAATGTTTTTTTCTTCTGCAGCGGATAAAACTTCAGTCTTAAATTCCATACGGATCATCGTTCTTTCTATCTGTAAAGTGTTTTTGCTTTTCAGCACATTTTAACAGGATAACGTGTTATTTTAAAATCATATTTTCAGTGTTGTTCGTTGAGCTTCTGCAGTTTTTCGGTCTGTTCCCGGGTGGCAAGCGCGTCGATCACATCGTCCAGATCGCCGTCCATGATCTTGTCGAGGTTGTGTACCGTCAGGCCGATCCGGTGGTCGGTGCAGCGGTCCTGCGGGAAGTTATAGGTGCGTATCTTCTCGCTGCGGTCCCCTGTTCCCACCTGACCGGCGCGGTCGGCGTTGATGGCGTCCTGCTGCTGTTTCTGCTTCTGTGCCAGCAGGCGGCTGCGCAGGATCTCCAGTGCCTTATCCTTGTTCTGGAACTGGCTGCGCTCGTTCTGGCATTCTACCACCGTGCCGGTGGGGATATGTGTCACACGGATGGCGCTGGAGGTTTTGTTGATGTGCTGACCGCCCGCGCCGGAGGAACGGAAGGTGTCGATGCGCAGGTCTTTCAGGTCCAGTGCAAAGTCCACTTCCTCAGCCTGAGGCATAACGGCCACCGTGGCGGTGGAGGTGTGGATGCGGCCCTGAGTCTCGGTCTCCGGCACGCGCTGCACCCGGTGCACACCGCTCTCGTACTTGAGGCGGTTGTAGGCCCCGGCACCGTCCACCGAGAAGATGGCTTCCTTCACGCCGCCAAGCTCGGTCTCGTTCAGGTTGAGCATTTCCAGCTTCCATCCCCTGCTTTGCACATACATGGTGTACATGCGCAGCAGGCTGTGGGCAAACAGGGCCGCTTCCTCGCCGCCTGCGCCGCTGCGGATCTCCACAATGACATTTTTGCCATCGTTCACATCTTTGGGCAGCAGCATAATTTTGAGATTATTTTCCAGTTTTTCCACATCTTGACTTTTTTCGCTGATTTCCTGCTGTATCATCTGTTTAAAGTCCGGGTCAAGAGCACCAGACTCTTCCAGCAGGGCTTTTGCCTGTTCCAGATGATCCTGTGCAGTCTGCCACTCCCGGTAGGCCTGCACAACAGGCTCTGCGTCGTGATACTCCCGCATCAGCTTGCGGAACAGCGCAGGGTCGGCAGCGGCATCCGGCTGGTTCAGGCGGACGGAAAGTTCCTCAAAGCGATGGCAGACAGCATCCATTTGGGTAAACATGTTCGGCATAATTCCGGCAGTTCTCCTAACAACTCAAATCTGCATCTGCAGCGCAGCAGGACGCCCCGGCAGGGTACGTCTCAGACCCGCACATGCAAAGGCATACGTTTCCCATGCGAGCTGTGCCGGACGCTAGACCTGCCCGGGCTTTATCACCTTTTTGATGTTCTTTTCAATTTTAGCACGCGGCAGCATCACCTCATGCCCGCAGCCAGTGCACCGGATCTTGAAATCCATGCCGACGCGCAGCACTTCAAAGCTCTGCGCACCGCAGGGGTGCTTTTTGCGGGTGAGGATGGTATCGCCTACAGCAATGTCCATAACCTTGGCTTCTCCCTTCTGCCTGCCTTTTTCAGTCGTCTGTGGGCAGGCGGCGCGTGTGCGCGCCCCCGGTGTGCCGGGCACAGCGCATACAAATATAGTATAATGCAAAGCCACATAAAATGCAAATATCCGCAATAGCAGATGCATAAGTTTTAATGAAATGGAGCTGGCTTTCCCAGACGGCACCTGTCCAGCTCCCAAAAACAACAGAAAGAGGAATGAAAGATGATGCATGCATATCGTACCGAAGGTAGCTACCGTTCTGCTGCCCGCATGACCGCCGCCGAGCTGCGTGCTGCCATGGCCAGCCGCGAGATCCTGCAATCCACCGCTCTGGCCTTTGACACCCAGCGTCAGCTGCGGTTTGAGCTGGGCGGAGTGAAGGCCGTGATGCCCTTTGCCCAGTGCGCCGACGGCGCCGAGAACGGCACCGTGCGGGACATTGCCGTACTGACCCGGGTAGGCCGCCCCACCTGCTTTGTCATTGAGTCGCTGGACACCGACGAGACCGGGCAGCCGGTGTACCGGCTTTCCCGTGCTGAGGCACAGCGGATGTGCAAGGCCGACTATCTGGACGCCCTGCAGCCCGGCGATATTCTTCCCTGCACGGTGACCCACATTGAACCTTTTGGTGCCTTTTGTGACGTAGGCTGCGGCATCAGCGCCCTGCTGCCCATCGACTGCATGTCGGTGAGCCGCATCTCCTCCCCTGCCGACCGGGTGAGCGTGGGGCAGCAGATCCTATGCGCCATCAAGAGCCGGGACCTGCAGGGCCGCTTTGTGCTGACCATCCGGGAGCTGCTGGGCACCTGGGAGGAAAACGCCGCCGGGTTCACCGTGGGCGAGACCGTGGTGGGCATCGTGCGCAGTGTGGAGGAATACGGCACCTTTATCGAGATTGCACCCAATCTGGCCGGCCTTGCGGAGAGCTGTGCCGACCTGACCCCCGGGCAGGCTGTCAGCGTCTACATCAAGAACATCCTGCCGGAAAAGATGAAGATCAAGCTGGTGATCGTGAACCATTCCCTGAACCAGCGCCACCGGTTCGAGCTGAAATACTTCATCACCGAGGGGCGTCTTGACCGGTGGGTCTACTCCACACCGGAAAGCCCGAAGCGGATCGAGACAGATTTTGCCGCTGCGGCTTGCAATCCGGCGTGAAACCCTTTATACTATAAAAGAAAAGGAATGCAAGGGGGATGTATGGAACGATGGCCGCTAATGATGCTTTTACCGCCGGTGTACGTCCCGGCGGGCTGACCAGCAGCACCGAGATCCGGCTGCTGCTGTGCTATCTGGTCAAAAATGCCGGACCCATTGCCCGGCAGGAGATCGAAAACGCCCTGATGGAAGAAGCTCTGGTGAATTATTTCGAGATCGGCTCGTGTCTGGACGATATCGCCAAGCAACAGCTCGTCACCCTGACAAAGGGCAGCTACACCATTACCGATAAGGGCCGCAAGGTCGCGCAGGAGCTTGCCTACGACCTGCCCCGCAGTGTGCGGGAACGCGCTGTGGCCGCTGTGCTGCGCTGCCAGACCTGGGCCCGCAAGGAGGCCAAGTACAGCGCCAGCATCACCGAAAAGGCAGACGGTCACTGCACCGTGCGCTGCACCGTGAAGGGGCTGGACGCGGAGCTGTTCTGTCTGGAGCTGGGGGCTCCCGACCGCCTTTCGGCTGACCTGATCAAAAAGCAGTTCATCCTCAAGGGCAACGAGATCTACCAAATGCTCATCAATAAGCTGACCGAAGAAGAGAAATAACGATCCGGACTGGCTGCCGCGCACGCTTTAGCCATAAACAGCGGAAATTTCATGATTTTATTTGCGGTTTGGAAGTGTCTGCAGACACCTCCAAACCGCTTTTTTCACGAGAAGTACCCAAATTTCAAACTGCATTTTTCCTTACGACCTTTACTGTGAAAGCCAAAAACCGGAAAAGTCCGCAGACTTTTCCGGTTTTTGAATATAAAAATAATTCCGCTGAACATGGCCAGAGTGAAACGGAGGCCATTCTCAATAAAAAATCAAATCAGGATGCAGATGAGCCCGGTGCAGCCCTCATTGATGACCCGTTCCAGCGTTTCCTGCAGCCGGGTGCGGGCCTCCTGCGGCATATGCAGCAGCTTGCTCTGCAGGCCCTCGTTCACCAGCTCGTGCAGGCTCTTGCCAAAGATGTTGGACTCCCACAGTTTCTCCGGGTCGTCCTCAAAACCGGCCAGCAGGCTGCGGGCAAGCTCCTCGCTCTGCTTTTCAGTGCCCACAATGGGGCTGAGCTCAGTGTGGATGGTCGCCTTCAGCATCTGGATGGATGGCGCGCAGGCTTCCAGACGGACCCCATAGCTTGCCCCCTGCCGCACGATCTGGGGCTGTTCCAGCTTCAGCTCGCTGACCGAAGGCATCACAATGCCATAGCCGGTGGCTTCCACCTGCTCAAGGGCACTGCGCACCTTCTCGTACTCGCGCTTCGCCCGCGCCAGCTCCATGATGCAGGGCATCAGGCCCGCTTCATCACCAATGGCAAGGCCGGTCTGCTCGCTCAGCACCTGATAAAAAATTTCCGGTTTCAGCTCTACCGTGATGCGCACACTGCCGTTTGCAAGATCGATGCCGCTGATGGACGACCGCTGCACCGCGTCGCATTCCAGCGCAGGTGCGTCTGTTCCGGCCGGAACATCCTTCATGCGGGAGACCTTCTCTGCCAGCTGCATGGCGGCATCATACACCTGCGTCTGCAGCCAGTGGCCGTTTTCCAGCATCGTGACCCAGCGCGGCAGGGCAAAATCCAGCTCTCTCACCGGAAATTCGTACAGGACCTGCCGCAGGATGCTGCCGAGTGCCTCCGCGTCCAGATCCACGCAGCTCACCGGCAGAACGGTGTGGTCGTAGTCCCGGGCCATGCCCTCGGCCAGCTGCTTCGTCTCCGGGGCTTCCGGGTGGGTGCTGTTGAGCAGGATGATGTAGGGCTTGCCCAGAGCATCCAGTTCTTCCACGATGCGCTTCTCGGTTCTGGCATAGCCCTCCCGCGGGATGTCGCTTACCGAACCGTCGGTGGTGACCACGATGCCGATGGTGGAATGTTCACAGATCACCTTGCGGGTGCCTGTCTCGGCGGCAAGATCGAATGGGACCTCGTGGTCGAACCAGGGGCTCTTGACCATGCGGGGCCTGTCGTTTTCCTCGTGTCCCATAGCCCCCTCCACCATGTAACCCACGCAGTCGATGAGCCGCACCCTGCACTCGCCGCCGCCCTCCAATTGCAGGGGCACGGCTGTTTCCGGGATAAATTTCGGCTCGGTGGTCATGATGGTGCGTCCCGCCGCCGACTGGGGCAGCTCATCGCGGGCGCGGAGCTTCGCGTCCTCCGGGCCGATGGCGGGCAGCACCAGCTTTTCCATAAACTGCTTGATGAGGGTGCTCTTGCCCGTGCGCACCGGCCCCACCACCCCAATGAGAATGTCGCCGCCGGTGCGGGCTCCGATCTCGCGGCAGACTGCCGCCTGCTCGATTCGTTCCTGATTTGCCAAAACGCTCTCCCCTCTCTTCCCGTTTTCTGGGTACACTTTATGCGCGGACATGAGGAAAATATGACGCAAAAAAGGCCGAAGCCCCAAGGATCTCTCGGGACTCCGGCCTTTTTTCTCCTACCGTTACACCAGCGTCGGGACAAGCGCCGCCAGCTTTTCGGCCAGCTGTGCGTGACCGTGACGGGTCAGGTGCATGAAATCCACCTGATTGAATGCGCAGTCGGCAGCATCGAGGAAGTGGACGCCCTGCCGCTCGGCGACGATGCGGAACTGCTCTGCCACGCCCTTCGACTTCTCCACGCAGCCCTCGCCCATGACGGCATCGTGGAAGCCGTCGCCGATGCGGGGCGGAGCCACGACAAGGATGTTGGGGGCTTTGGTGCCCCAGCAGTCCACGCTCTTTGCCTTGAGGATGAGGCGCTCCATCCCTGCACCGATGCAGGCGGCATTGGCGTTGAACCGCTCCTTGACGTCATTGGTGCCCAGCATGATGATGAGCAGGTCGATGACCTCATGGCTCTTGAGGAGCGCATAGGCCACGCTCAAAGCGTCCATCGACTCATGGATGGGGTCCACGAAAACCGTCGTCCGGCCCGAAAGGCCCTCTTCCGTCACAAGATACTCGCTGCCCAGCGCTGTTTGCAGCCGACAGGTCCAGCGCTCATCCTCGTTAAAGCGGATGCCGTGGTCGGCGCAGTCCGCCGGGTCGGCGCAATAGCCGTGAGTGTTGGAGTCACCCAGACAAAGGATATGCTTTTTCATCGTTCCATCCCCCTTTTCAGTTTTCGCCCTGTGACTGGCGGAAGTAGTAGACTGCGCCCACCATGCCGGCGTCGTTGTGAAGCTGGGCGGCGCGGATCTCCAGTCCCTCTGCAAAGGCGGGCATGATGGAAGCCCTCACCTTTCTGGCGATGGGTTCGATGAGCAGCTCCTGCTGAGCGCTGACGCCGCCGCCGATGAGGATGAGCTGCGGGTTGAAGATGTGCACCAATCCCGCAAGGCCCTGCACGATCTCGTCCGTCCAGTCCTCGAGAAGGGCGAGGATGATGGGGTCGCCCGCATGGGCCGATTCGAAGATGGTACGGCCATCTCTCCACTTATGATTGCGGGGCTGCGCAGCACGCACGAGGGCCGTAGTGGCGG
>OKSX01001689.1_pt1 | contig 10423 bp, 8 predicted proteins | sample 1606391 | NCBI WGS metagenome assembly OKSX01 (sample SAMEA3879578, study PRJEB24766) | human gut metagenome | biome: human-associated habitat; feature: feces | place: USA | collected 1985/1987
CAACCCGATTTTGGGAGAGTTGAAAGATTAAAGCCCTATTTTCATTAAAAGAACGAACACCAATGAATATCCGGTTGTTATTGCCCCGTGTGATGCAGAAGGATATTCATTTTATATACATATTTTAAACTTATCATTCAAAACCAAAGAAGTGGAAATCATACTGAAATATTTTCCTGATCTGACGGAAGAGCAGCGCAAACAATTTGCAGCTCTATACGACCTCTACACTGACTGGAATTCAAAAATCAACGTTATCTCCCGCAAGGACATTGAGAATTTATATGAGCATCACGTGCTCCATTCATTAGGCATTGCCAAAGTCATCCAATTCCGCCCCGGAACCAGCATCATGGACTTGGGTACAGGAGGAGGTTTTCCTGGCATTCCTTTAGCAATCCTGTTTCCCGAGGTAAAATTCCACCTCGTAGACAGTATCGGCAAAAAAGTACGTGTAGCAACCGAAGTGGCAAATGCCATCGGACTGAAAAATGTGACTTTCCGCCATGCCCGTGCAGAAGAGGAGAAACGAACGTTCGACTTTGTTGTCAGCCGTGCCGTAATGCCTTTGGCGGATTTGATTAAGATTATTAAAAAGAATATCTCTTCGAAACAACAGAATGCATTGCCCAACGGACTTATCTGTCTCAAAGGCGGTGAACTGGAGCATGAAACAATGCCGTTCAAACATAAAACGGTCATTCATAGCTTGAGCGACAACTTCGAGGAAGAGTTCTTTAAAACAAAAAAAGTGGTATATGTTCCGATTTAAACAAGACTATATGTTCTGATAGATGATAAATCATAGAGAAACCATGAAAATAAAAAGATTTGAATTTAATATGTTTCCCGTAAATTGCTACGTATTATGGGATGACACTAAAGAAGCAGTCGTAATTGATCCGGGCTGTTTCTATGAAGAAGAAAAGCAGGCACTGAAAAAGTTCATTCTTACCAATGAACTGAATGTAAAGCATCTGCTGAATACTCATTTACACCTGGATCATATCTTCGGAAATCCGTTCATGCTGAAAGAATTCGGGTTATCGGCAGAAGCAAACAAAGCAGACGAGTACTGGATTGACGAAGCACCGAAACAAAGCAGAATGTTTGGTTTTCAGTTGCAGGAAGAACCTGTACCACTGGGCAAATACCTGCACGACGGAGATATCATCACTTTCGGACATACCAAACTGGAAGCAATACACGTACCCGGACATTCACCCGGCAGTTTGGTGTACTATTGCAAAGAAGACAACTGCATGTTCTCTGGTGACGTTCTGTTCCAAGGTAGCATCGGCCGCGCTGATCTCACAGGAGGCAACTTCGATGAACTGATAGAGCATATTTGCAGCCGTTTATTTGTTCTTCCCAACGAAACAGTCGTTTATCCGGGACATGGAGCTCCCACGACTATCGGAATGGAGAAAGCTGAAAACCCATTTTTTAGATAATAAAAAATAAGTATCAAGCATCAAGTATTAGGTATTAACAAGGCAAATCGCCCATTAACTACAGTAATACTTAATACTTGATACTTCATACTCGATACTTTAATACTTGATTATTATGAAAACCGATTTGTTAGCTAGCCGTCACATCGGCATCAATGAACAAGATACAGCCATAATGCTCCGCAAAATTGGCGTGAACTCACTGGACGAACTGATTAATCAGACAATTCCCGCCAATATACGGCTGAAAGAGCCGCTTGCATTGACTAGTCCGCTGACGGAATACGAATTTGGAAAACACATCGCTGAACTGGCAGCTAAAAACAAACTATATACCACATATATCGGTTTGGGATGGTACAACACGATCACCCCGGCTGTTATCCAGCGGAATGTATTTGAAAACCCGGTATGGTATACTTCTTACACTCCGTACCAGACAGAGGTATCGCAAGGACGTCTGGAAGCATTGATGAATTTCCAGACAGCCGTATGTGATCTTACTGCCATGCCACTCGCCAACTGCTCACTTCTGGACGAAGCAACTGCCGCCGCCGAAGCCGTAAGCATGATGTATGCCTTACGCTCCCGCGCGCAACAGAAAGCCAATGCGAACGTAGTCTTCGTAGACGAGAATATTTTTCCGCAGACATTAGCTGTCATGACTACACGTGCCGTACCTCAAGGCATCGAACTACGTGTAGGTAAATATAAAGATTTTGAACCTTCACCGGAAGTGTTTGCCTGTATTCTGCAATATCCGAACTCACATGGAAACGTAGAGGACTATTCTGAATTTACCGAAAAAGCACATGCCGCAGACTGCAAAGTAGCTGTTGCCGCTGATATTTTAAGTCTCGCCCTGCTAACTCCTCCGGGAGAATGGGGAGCAGATATTGTATTCGGAACCACACAACGCTTGGGTACCCCAATGTTCTATGGCGGTCCATCGGCTGCTTTCTTTGCTACCAAAGACGAATACAAACGGAATATGCCGGGACGAATCATCGGATGGTCTAAAGACAAATATGGCAAACTCTGCTACCGAATGGCTTTACAGACACGTGAACAACATATCAAACGGGAAAAAGCAACTTCAAATATCTGTACCGCACAAGCATTATTAGCTACTATGGCAGGCTTTTACGCCGTTTATCACGGTCAGGAGGGTATCACTACAATTGCATCACGTATACACAGCATTACTGTATTTCTTGAAAAGCAATTAAAGAAATGCGGATATACACAAGTCAACGCTCAATACTTTGACACCTTACGTTTCGAATTGCCCGAACACGTTTCGGCACAGCAAATCCGCACGATAGCACTTACCAAAGAAGTTAATCTGCGCTATTATGAAAATGGCAATGTTGGTTTCAGCATTGACGAAACAACAGATGTGGCAGCTGCCAATGTGTTGCTCTCGATTTTTGCCATTGCCGCCGGAAAAGATTACCAGAAAGTAGACGACATTCCGGAAAGAAGCAACATCGACAAGGATTTAAAACGTACAACTCCTTTCCTGACACATGAAGTATTCAGCAAGTATCACACGGAAACAGAGATGATGCGTTACATCAAACGTCTGGACCGCAAAGATATTTCTCTTGCACAATCCATGATTTCCCTCGGTTCATGTACAATGAAGCTGAATGCAGCCGCAGAAATGTTGCCTTTAAGCCGTCCCGAGTTTATGGGTATGCACCCGCTGGTTCCGGAAGACCAAGCAGAAGGTTATCGTGAATTAATCAAGAACCTAAGTGAAGATTTGAAAGTTATCACCGGGTTTGCAGGGGTCAGCCTACAACCCAATTCGGGTGCTGCAGGAGAATATGCAGGCCTTCGTGTGATTCGCGCCTATCTCGAAAGTATCGGTCAGGGACACCGTAACAAAGTCTTGATTCCAGCTTCGGCTCACGGAACAAATCCTGCGTCTGCTATACAGGCAGGCTTCGTAACTGTTACCTGTGCATGCGACGAGCAGGGGAATGTAGAAATGGCTGACCTACGTGCAAAAGCTGAAGAAAATAAAGATGAATTGGCTGCACTGATGATTACTTATCCTTCTACACATGGTATCTTCGAGACCGAGATAAAAGAGATTTGCGACATCATTCACGCCTGTGGTGCACAAGTATATATGGACGGAGCCAACATGAATGCACAGGTAGGATTAACCAATCCGGGATTCATCGGTGCAGATGTCTGTCACTTGAATCTTCATAAAACATTCGCTTCCCCTCATGGTGGCGGAGGTCCGGGAGTCGGTCCTATCTGCGTAGCCGAACATTTGGTTCCTTTCCTTCCCGGACACGGAATCTTCGGCAACTCACAAAATCAAGTATCAGCAGCTCCATTCGGCAGTGCAGGTATTTTGCCTATCACATACGGATATATCCGTATGATGGGTGCAGAAGGACTGACACAGGCAACTAAAATTGCGATCCTGAATGCTAATTATCTGGCTACTTGTCTGAAAGATACGTATGGAATTGTTTATCGGGGAGCTAACGGTTTCGTAGGACACGAAATGATTCTGGAATGCCGGAAAGTACATGAGGAAGCAGGCATCTCGGAGAATGATATTGCCAAACGCCTGATGGATTACGGTTATCATGCTCCTACCCTCTCCTTTCCTGTCCACGGTACCTTGATGATTGAACCAACAGAAAGTGAAAGTCTGGCAGAACTAGACAATTTCGTAGATGTCATGCTAAATATCTGGAAAGAAATTCAAGAAGTGAAGAATGGCGAAGCGGATAAAGATGATAATGTATTGATTAATGCTCCTCATCCGGAATATGAAATTATAAATGATCGTTGGGAGCACTCATATACACGCGAGAAAGCAGCTTATCCTATAGAAAGTGTACGTGATAATAAATTCTGGATAAATGTAGCTCGCGTAGATAACACCTTGGGAGACCGTAAGCTACTACCCACTCGCTATGGTACTTTCGAGTAAAAAGAGGTCTATCCAAAGAGATTTCTAGAGCACTGTCTCTTAAAAAATCACCTCACAAAATAATTCCGGGACTCACATACGTTAAGTCCCGGAATTATTTTTATCAGACAAGAAGCTGTATTCTATCTAACGATAGTTATTGTATTAGCCTTTACCTTTTTCTCTTTTATTGGAATCTTCGAATCAGGATAACCCAAAGCTACACAACCGTAGACTTTATGATTGGCAGGAACACCTAAAGCAGTAATAAATTCACGAACCTCCGGATCATCACATGTTGTCCCCAACTGATTGATCCAACAAGAGCCGATACCTAAAGACTGGGCAGCCAGGAACATATTTTCTATGGCACAAGCACAATCCATACCAGCCCACCATTGAGTAGGCTCATTAGATACAATCACTAAAGTCGGAGCATGATAATAGCAACAATAAGTCTTACTATGTCCACGTTCCTGCAAACGAGAATCGTCGCTTTTTGCAAAAGCCCCTTTAATCCGTTCATTCAGTTCTGTCAACTTATCCATATTTTGAATAGCCGTAAAATGCCATGTTTCCAGATGCATTCCACTCGGTGCATAAGTTGCAGCTTCCAAAATAGCCTGCAAATCCTCTTCTAAAACTTGCTGGCCAGTATAAGCCCGTACGCTACGGCGTGCTTTAATGTTCTCTAAAACTTCATTTGTTTTCATGGATAACAAGTATTTTATATAAGTATGCCATCATTATTAGTTTAACTGCATCAATACATTATACTTTTCTACCGTTTGACCAGCCCAATCTTTGCATTCAGTTTGAAATAATAGACTCCATTCTCTCTCTCCAGGAACCCGTATTTGTCTTTCTCTAAAGATCCTTTTTCTAAACGGGTATTTAAAAACAAAAAATCCTCCATTATTTGCTTTTCCGATTTATGATAACAGAGCACTTCTCCATTTCCATCCACCAATAGAATACCTTCCACTGCCGAATCCAATCCATTGTAAATCTTTGCAGGACGCATTCCCAATACTAATGCCATCAAGAACTGCTTCATCTTGAATTCATAGAACTTATGCTTATTGATTAGTTCATCTTTAATCTTCAACGGATTCATTTGTTTAATAACTTCCGTCAACTCACTAATACGGGAGATACCATCCAAATGCATGATACGAACCATTTCTGTCAGTACACGTGGAAAATGCAGATCAATCATCAAAAGATTACTGCGGAATACGCGGTCGGCTACATCAGCGTATTTAAGTACGCCCCCCAAACGTTCGATCATCATCATCCGTTCGGCAACTTCATTCGGAGATTCAGGCAAAGCATTGATTTTATTCACTGTTGGAGTGGCAAATTTGACTCCACTCTGTTCCAGTTTAAGATTCGCTGCACGTCCTCCGTCCAACAACGGATTCATTACGCCCAACCGTGAACGGACATTGAAACCTCTTAACGGAGCTTTCGGATGCCAAAATGCAATGGAAAAATCTGTGCGATCTTCTGTTTTTGCTTCCAAATCGAAAATGGCAGCTTCGTCTAAAAACTCTTCTACTCCTTCCGGAGAAACAACATCATTTTCCGACGAAGATTTCACAGCCTGTAATATCAGATCAGCTACAATACCAAAATCTTCACGAGGCATGGACTTACTCCCATTCTCTCCTTCTATACGAATCGTATCTTCTTCAATATAATATTGACGTGTTCCATCATGTTCTTCCCGTTGAATCATTGCAACAGGCCAAAATGTATCTCCCGCCTTTGCTTCTGCTGTGCCTAACACTACTTTTCCATCTGCTAAGAGACGAAAGAAAGAATAGAGTTCGCACCATTCTTTTTTGGTTGCTTCAAATGCCATATATTTTTGTTCTTCTTTATTTTACTACAAATGTTCTATCTTAATTCTACTACTGAATTTTCCTAACTATGAGTTGCTTCTACTGATTGATAACCTGCGGTAAGGTTACAGACGACACAACCGGAGGAACTATATGAGTCACCTCCTCCAATGGAGGGAGCTTGCCTACCTGTGCAAACAGGGAGTTTCGTATCCATTCTCTGGGAGTGACTATGATAAATCGTCCCGTCCAACAACCATCAAAATAGGAAGGGTTACCCGGCTGTTTCTTAATGGGATAACAGATGTTTTCTCCTTTAGTCCGCATCTCCGGCGAACGTCCGGGATCATTCACCCACACATGTTTATCATCAATGCCACGAAGCACCATCCAGTGCCCTCTCGGACCAGGACGCAAACCACGAACTGCACCTGTATATCTCACATTTACAAGCACAGGAATGCCACGATCAATATAATCTTTCAATATCCGATAATCTTTCTGCTGGAAATGTTCGGCACTTATCATGTTTTCATAATAACGTGTCAACGAATCAATCTCAAAAGAATAATATCCTCCCTGCCCTATTGAAGTACGGCGACGGAAAGGAGCACGTTTTTTCAGAAAGTAGTTCCGCTGATATTCAATCAGTTTCTTTTCTGCATCCTGGGCTGTACGTTGTGTATCAGCCGTCATTCCCTTAAAATAATCAAAGACCATTAACGAAGAAGCCAGAGAGCAATGCGAGTAAGGGCATCCCGCGATTTTCTGCGAATACCACGGAACAGGAATATTATTAGGAGCCAGTTTTTGAGTTTCCTGTATTTGTGCTTGCGCCTGAACGCTCATCCATACAAAGGAACTTAAAAACAGACTAAAAATTATGTGACATTTATTTATCATGCAATCCACTCTCTATCTCTATTACTACTTCTAATACTTTACCTACAAAATATTCTCATCATCAAGAATCCGCGCTGTCTCCACCTTCTCCAAACGTGCACGCAACTTAGGCATCATCGAACGACGAATCCGCAATGTCATGCTACAATCCATGTCATACGACTGATTAAGAATCTCCGGTTCCTCTTCTTTCACAATGCGCATGACATCATTCATAAAAGGATATTCAAACATTACCGTCACATCCTCATCTACCGTCTTTTCTATAATAGTAGCGGCAGCAATCGCTTCGGCAGCAGCGGCCTTGTAAGCAACAATCAATCCACTTGTCCCCAACTTGATTCCTCCAAAATAACGAACTACTATAATCAGTATATCCGTCAGTTCATTCGAGTTTATCTGTCCGAGAATAGGTTTACCCGCTGTTCCGGAAGGTTCTCCGTTGTCATTGGCACGGAAATCCTTTCGCGCAGCTCCCAACATATAAGCATAGCATACATGCCGTGCATCATAATACTTTTTCTGATACGTTTCAAGATGCATCTTTATCTCATCGAGAGTACGCACAGGAAGGGCTATAGCAATGAACTTGCTTCGTTTTTCCGTATAAATACCTTCGGAAGGCTCAATGATGGTTTTATAAGTATCTTCAGCAGTCATGTTGCAAAGATACGGCTTTAATGAGAAAAGTCAATCTATCATTTGGAAATATTAATGTTCCACTTATCGATGATAGGCAGTTGGGGGAATTAAAAATAGTGACGCTATCCAATAAAAATAGTGACGGTATACCACAACGATACCGTCACTATCCCGGGCATATCCCGTCACTATTTTTTCTACATCAATCAAGCGTCACATCTACTGATATAGTCCCTATCAACAATGATTTTCGCATCATCTTACAGATATTTTTTAATCTAACTTATGAATCACCAGTCCCGAACGAAGTTTCGGTTCAAACCAAGTAGTCTTCGGCGGCATAATATTGCCTGTATCTGCAATATCCATCAACTGTTTCATAGATACGGGATAGAGAGCCAAAGCCACTTTCATTTCACCGCTATCCACACGCTTCTTGAGCTCTCCCAATCCACGGATACCACCGACAAAATCAATACGTTTATCAGAACGCAGATCCTTTATACCTAAAACTTCATCCAAAATCAAGTTGGAAGAGATTGTAACATCAAGCACACCAATAGGGTCGTTATCATTATACGTACCGGCCTTAGCAGTCAAGCTGTACCATTTACCACCCAAATAGAGTGAAAAATTATGTAAGCCGGATGGTTTATAGATATCCGCACCCTTCTCTTCTACTATAAAGTTTTTATCAAGTGCAGCCAGGAATTGCTCGGGAGTCAAACCATTGAGATCTTTCACTACACGATTATAATCGATGATGGTTAGCTGGTTTGCAGGGAAGCAAACAGCCATGAAGTAATTATATTCTTCATCACCACGATGATTCGGATTTTGCTTTGCTTTCTCTGCTCCCACCAATGCAGCAGCGGCAGAACGGTGATGCCCGTCAGCAATATAAAGAGCAGGCATTTTAGCAAATTCGGCAGTAATGGTAGCAATATCTGCATCCTGGTCACCCGGAGCGATAAAGTCATAAACCGGCTTGTTTGCTGTATATTTCTTTATAATAACATCCAGCTTCTCATTATCAGGATAAGCAAAGAAAACAGGCTCAATGTTTGCGTTGTTCACACGTACATGTTTCATACGATCCTCTTCCTTGTCACGACGGGTAAGCTCATGCTTTTTGATAATACCATTCATATAATCGGGAACATAAGCACCGACCACCAATCCGTATTGCGTTTTCCCGTTCATCGTCTGGGCATAGATATAATAGTTTTCCTTATTATCCTGCACCAACCAGCCTTTGTCCTGAAACAGTTGGAAATTCTCGGCAGCTTTAGCATACACCCGTTCGTCGTGTTCATCCATACCAACAGGGAAATCTATTTCCGGTTTAATAATATGATAAAGAGACTTTTCGTTACCTTCCGCTTCTGCGCGGGCTTCTTCAGAGTTCAGTACATCATAAGGACGTGAAGCGACCTGTTCTACGAGGTTTTGCGGAGGACGAATGCCCTTGAAAGGTTTGATTATTGCCATGATATTAGTATTTTATATGTAAAAAATTAAAGCCACAGACTTCTTGAAAATCTGTGGCTCAAATATACTACTTATTTCTAAAAAAGACATTCTGCAACGGATTGTTTTTATTCAGATACTACCATAGTTATCCTGAAAAATCCGGCAGACTTATTCAGAATCTTACTTGTTTACTCTAAATTTCTCGCAACCATCTTTCAAGAAGCCCACAATTTGTTGAGCAGCAGCAATACCGGCATTGATATTTGCTTCGGCAGTTTGAGCACCCATCTTCTTAGGAGTTGAGAAATAACGTCCGGCAAACTTTTCTGCAAACTCTGCGTTAGCAGCAGGCATAATATCTGTGATATATTTGAAGTCTGCACGCTCTTCCATCAGTTTGATTAGTTCTGCTTCGTTAATCACTTCCTTACGGGCAGTGTTTACCAACATAGCACCTTTCGGCATATCTTTCAACAGAGCATAATTGATAGAGTTCTTTGTTTCGGCAGTTGCCGGAATATGAAGAGATACCACCTGGCAAGTCTTGTACAATTCTTCTGCAGAATCAAGTGCTTTCACACCATCTTTTTCGATTACTTCTTTCGGGCAGAATGCATCATAAGCATACACTTCCATTCCGAAACCTTTGGCAACACGAGCTACATTGCGGCCTACGTTTCCATAAGCATGAATACCCAATTTCTTGCCCATCAATTCTGTACCGGAAGTTCCGTTATAGAAATTACGAACCCCGTACACCAACATACCGAATACCAATTCGGCGACAGCGTTAGAGTTTTGTCCCGGCGTATTCATCACGCATACCTTATGGGCAGTAGCCGCATCCAAGTCCACGTTATCATACCCCGCACCGGCACGAACCACGATCTTCAGGTTCTTAGCGGCATCCAATACCTCAGCGTCCACCTTATCGCTACGGATAATCACGGCATCGGCATCCTTAACCGCATCCAGCAATTGCGCCTTCTCTGTATATTTCTCCAAAAGAGCCAGTTCCATACCAGCGCCTTCCACTACCTCCCGGATACCTTTCACAGCGACAGCGGCGAAAGGTTTCTCTGTAGCAACTAATATCTTTGCCATGTCTGAATCCTCCTTGATTAATGTTGTTTCTCGAACTCTTTCATGCAAGCTACCAA
>OKSX01001693.1_pt1 | contig 10399 bp, 7 predicted proteins | sample 1606391 | NCBI WGS metagenome assembly OKSX01 (sample SAMEA3879578, study PRJEB24766) | human gut metagenome | biome: human-associated habitat; feature: feces | place: USA | collected 1985/1987
AGGCTTATTAATCTGTATGGATGAAATGGTGAATTTATATAAAATATCCAATAGCATTTCTCGTAAAGCAAATTATGAAGAAATCTTGAACATTTTGAATAATACTCTCCAGGGTACATTGTCAAATATAGGATTTATCATGTCTGGTACCCCTGAATTTTTAACTGATGGAAATAGAGGACTTTATAGTTATGAAGCATTAAAATCCCGTTTGGCTGAAAATGGTTTTTCAAAAAAACTGGGGTTGGTTGATTATAACTCTACAGTATTACGTTTATCTAATCTTACGAAAGAAGAATTATACTTGTTACTTAAAAATTTGAGAAATGTCTTTGCCTGTGGCGATGAAAGTAAGTATTTAGTTCCTGATGATGCATTACTCGCATATTTAAACTATTGTGCAAATAAAATAGGCGATAGTTATTTTCGAACACCGCGCAATACTATTAAAGGCTTCTTGGATTTATTATCAATGCTTGAACAATATCCTGATTTACAATGGTCGGATATGATTGAAAAAATTGAAATAACACAAGATATTGAATCAACAGAAGTTGGAGAACTTATAGCACAACAATTAGAAGAACAGAATAATGGAGAAAACGACGTATTTGCTTCATTCAAATTATAGATTTTTATGGCAAGGGTTTCTGCATCATTTGAGCTTCTCGATATCCGCATTCGTCAGTGGATATGGAAACAGGGGTGGATTTCTTTGAAAGATATTCAAGAGAATGCTATTCCTTTTGTTCTCGAAGGAAGAAGCGATGTTATTATAAGTGCATCTACAGCTGGAGGAAAAACAGAAGCTGCTTTTCTTCCAATTTTGACATCACTATTGCAAAATGATACGTCTAATGGATTTGGATTTCAAGTATTGTATATTAGCCCATTAAAAGCCTTAATTAATGATCAATACAGACGCCTTCTAGATATGACTGCCGAAACGGGGATTAATGTAACACCCTGGCATGGAGATATTGATATGTCTCAGAAAAAACGTTCACTCAAAAATCCTAATGGAATAATTATCATTACCCCAGAATCACTTGAGTCGTTTTTGATTAATCGAAGACGTCTTTTGCCATCTGTTTTTTCCTCATTGCGATATGTTGTTATAGATGAGTTACATTCTTTTATAGGCACAGAACGAGGAAAACAATTACAATCTTTGCTATCTCGTATAGAGCAAATTATCCAGCGGAAAACACCTCGTATCGCGATGAGTGCCACATTCTCCGATTATAGCGCAGTGAAGTGTTTTCTACGCGATGATGAATCATTACCATGTGTTATTCCATCTCAAGGTAATAGTAATCATGAAGTTAAAATTTTAGTAAAGGAATACATTCTGACAAAAGATATAGATGAAACTGATCCTATATTACAAGAAATATATAAAAAACTGCGTGGTAGTAATAATCTAGTGTTTACAAACAACCGAGGATATGCTGAATCATATGGAGTGCACCTGTCTGATATGTGTGAAATAAATGGAGTACCCAATGAATTTAGGGTACATCATGGTAGTATTTCAAAAATAGAGAGAGAGTCCATTGAGCGGGATTTACAAAAGGGAAAATGTCCGGTAACTGTTTTTTGTACTTCAACATTAGAGTTAGGAATAGATGTCGGAAAAGTTAAATCTATTGCCCAAATCGGTACAACTAATTCTGTTTCAGGCTTACGCCAACGTCTTGGGCGTTCAGGAAGACGAAACGATCCTTCTATTTTAAGAGTGTTCTCTATTGAAAACATAGATAACAGCTTGCTGTTGTATAATTTGAGGAGTAGTCTTGTACAAAATATAGCAGTCATTGAATTAATGCGTCAACATAAGTATGAAAAGCCATCAATTAATAATTATCATTTCTCAACTCTTATTCAACAAATATTAGCTGTTATAGCTCAGTTTGGTGGGTTCTATCCTAAAGAAGGTTGGTTAATGCTTTGCAGGAATGGAGCATTCAAAAATGTTACTCCTGAATTATTTCTTGAAGTACTCAAGTCTATTGGGAATAAGGAAGTTGTCAGCCAACTCAACACAGGGCAAATAGTAGTTGGCAAATTAGGTGAAAAAATATTGAAATCACCAGATTTTTATGTGGCATTTGTTTCTCCAATAGAGTTTTCAGTAATTAATAATGCAAATTCAAGACATATAGGAATGATACAATATAAGCCAGAGAAAAACATGGTTATTATTCTTTCTGGAAAACGCTGGATTGTAGAAGACGTGGATGAAAATACAATGAAAGTGTACGTTTCTAACATGAAAACTGGTGGTTTGGCTTTCTTTTATGGTGATGGAGCTGAACTCGATTGTATGATTGCAGAAAAGATGTACGAAATATATCAAGCAGATACTATTTATCCTTACCTTGATGATAATACCAAGGCAAAAAATCATTTGAATCAAAGTCGTTTATTTTTTCAACAAAATGGTTTGTCAAATACCTTTTTCCTTCAATATGGAAATATCACTTACTTCTTTACATGGGCTGGAACAAAAACCAATCGAACGATAGCATTACTTTTACAATATTGTTTAAATAAGGAATGTCCTTATAATGGTCTTTATGTTTTAAATATTACAGAAGAAGACATTAATTTATTAAAACAGACTAAATTACCAAGCGCGACAAAAATAGTGTCAGTTCTTCCACGTCAATGTAAAATGTTTCAGAAATATGACTATTTATTATCTGATAATTTGTTAGATATTGAATATTCTAATACTTATTTAGACATAAATCATGCAAAAAATATCATTACTAAAATTTATAATAATGAATAAACACTATATAGATTAAACTGTTTCCTAGCTCATTTGTGATTGATCATCCTAAAGTACGTAATCCACAAACAATAAAAATCATCATATCATCTAAATTAAAATATAGAGTTTTTTACAGAAAACAAATGATTAGGATGATTTCAGACGCAATTTGGATAATAACAGTTTTATACTAAGTTTTTCATGTATCTTTGAGTATTGAAAAGAACCTAATTAATTCTCGGTATGGACAAGCTTTATAATGGAGAGCTCGAGAACTATACACTAGGATTTCCTAACCGGGAGATAGAACAAGGATTTATGAAATTTATTCTGCCTTTTATGCTTCTGTCATTTAAACTGAACGGTAGCACAGAAGAAGCAATCAGTCAAATAAACACAAAAGGTTATGCCTCACCTTTTGCAAAAGATGGCCACAAAGTCATAAAGGTTGGCATAAACCTCCTGCAGATTGATCATATCTTATTCTTATTACATTTTGTTGTTCTATACACAATAGTCAAATCACATCATCTAACAGACAAACAGGAAGATAAAAGGAAAGTGAAAGATGATTTTTTTCTTCAATCAGTCTATGCTATATCCATCCTACAAATCCCATAAATTATCAAAGATAGTATCCAAGCCTTTATGCTCCTGCATATAAATAAAGTCCTTCAAACACAATTTAACCCCTTTTACATTTCGAGACAAAGCTACATAAGTTTCCAAATTATCAATCTCTTTTCTATGTAAATTATTCATTTGCTCTAACACCCCAGGAAGTTCTTTCAGTGAATATTTACGAAATCCAGCATATGCACCCAAAATACCCGGAAAAGGAGCGTTACATAATAAATCATACTCCTGCTCCAAACGATCCACTTGAGCCTGTAAAACCTTGTTATATTGTTTTAACACATCATCAGTTTGATCGATTGGTTCTTTAGCCGATTCTTCCAACCAATTGATCTGCATCCGTAATAAAGAAGCTAAATCTTTTTCCTGATATGCTTTCGTTAATTGTTTCATCCTCTCTTCTTTCAACAATCGTTGTGTCTCATCTGCTTCTTTATCAGGATGTAATTCTTTTACCAGTTCAAGATATATTCCCCGTATAGACTTCCAAGTCTTCTCCGCCTGTATTTCCTTTTCTATTTCACGTTTACTCAACTTTTTCTTTTTTGACGGATTCTGGTTTTCTTGTTCATCTACAAGTCTTTTAGCTTCATAAACAGCTTGAAAAAACTCTTCAGGATTTTTGGCATTCTTCATATCTTCTGTTGGCGTAAATCCCAACATCTCACAAAAAGAGAGCATTGATTCCAGACCTTGTTTGTGTATCTCTTCCTGAGAAAGTCCCGTACTAATCTGTATATAATCTTGACGGATCGCCTCTAAAGCCTCTCTTCGTTTTTCATCAAAAGGAAGATCATCCAAATGCTCGCATTCATCTAAAATCAATTCAGGCAAATACGACTTTTCTTTTTTGGTCAATCTGGCCGTTTTATAAACACGATCCAAATTACATAACAACTCTTCCGTCAATTGAGCTTCTTGCTCAAATAAACGAAACGAATTTTCATCAAAATACTTTTTAATGACATGTTCCCTTTGTGGCAATTCATCTATAATCATTTTCAACTTTGCGATCTTTTTATTCAATCGATTAAAAGTCGTTTGTGCACCAGACAATTTTTTTCTTCCTTTGGGAATAATAGGAATCATCATTTTTTCCTGATCCTGAAACATATCAAATGCCAAATCCTTCTGAGTGTCTTTCTTTCCCATATTACACTAAAACATATATGCTGATAACAAAAAAGGATGTCACTTACCATCAAGTAACATCCTTTTATAAGTAGCGCATCCGGGAATCGAACCCGGGTTTCAGCCGTGAGAGGGCCGCGTCCTAGGCCACTAGACGAATGCGCCATTTGTTGTCCTTAAGACAGTGCAAAAGTAAAGATTTATTTTAATCCGACAAATAGTTTTGCAAAAAAATTATTTCTCTTACCTTTGTAAGTCGTTAGGTATAATATATAACTAACGTGGTAATTAATAGAAAACATTACTAATACCAGTTTAATAAACAACTAATATTATGGCAGAACAAAAAGAAAAACTTTTCTCTGAATTCGAACCCGTTTCAACCGAAGCATGGGTTGCGAAAATCACGGCCGACCTGAAAGGCGTTCCGTTTGAGAAAAAGCTTGTTTGGAAAACAGGTGAAGGCTTCAATGCCAATCCGTTCTATCGTTTGGAAGATCTGGAAGGTCTGAAAACGACAACAGCTCTTCCGGGTGAATTCCCGTATGTACGTGGTACTAAAAAAGACAATGACTGGAAAGTACGCCAGAACATCGAAGTAACTTGCTTCAAAGCGGCGAATGAAAAGGCATTGGACATTCTGAACAAAGGTATTACCTCGTTGGGCTTTATCATCAAAGGTGATGAAGTAAGCGCTGAAAACATCGCTACTTTGCTTGATGGTATCTGTCCGGCTTGTGTTGAACTTAACTTCAAGACTTGCAACTGCAAAGCAGCCAAGTTGATTGAAATCTTAGCGGCTTATTTCGCTTCTAAAGGTGTGGATGTTGAGAAGTGTGAAGGTTCTGTTAACTACGATCCGTTCAAGAAACCGCTTATCAAAGGTCGTAAGAATGAAAACTGGGTAGAAGGTGCCAAGGCTGTATTAGAAGCGGCCAAAGCTCTTCCGAAATACAAAGTTTTGGCTGTTAATGCATTTGAACTGAACAATGCAGGAGCTTATATCGCTCAGGAATTAGGTTTCGCATTGGCTTGGGGTAATGAATTATTAGCTAAACTGACCGATGCCGGTTGCAACGTAGATGAAGTAGCCAAGAGAATCAAATTCAACTTTGGTATCAGCTCTAACTATTTCATGGAAATTGCGAAATTCCGTGCAGCTCGTTGGTTATGGGCAGAAATCGTTGCTGCTTACAAACCGGCTTGCGAATGTGCTTGCAAGATGGCTGTTCATGCTCAGACTTCAAAATGGAACATGACTATTTATGACGCACATGTAAACTTGTTGCGTTCACAAACTGAAGCCATGTCTGCTGCTATCGCAGGTGTTGACTCAATCACAGTTCGTCCGTTCAACGAAGCATACGAAACTCCGGATGACTTCTCTGAACGTATCGCACGCAACCAGCAGTTATTATTGAAAGAAGAATCTCACTTCGACAAAGTAGTTGATCCGGCTGCCGGTTCTTATACAGTTGAAGTATTCACCAACTCAATTGCAGACGTTGCTTGGAAACTGTTCTTGGAAACAGAAGAAAAAGGTGGTTTCGGTGCACAGGCTAATGCCGGAGAAATCCAGGCTGCTGTCAACGCATCCAACGAAGCTCGTCATAAAGCTGTAGCAACTCGCCGTGAAACCTTACTGGGTACAAACCAGTTCCCGAACTTCACAGAAGTAGCTGCAGAAAAGATCAAGAAAGAAGAAGGCGCATGCTGCTGCCAGAACAAAGAAGGTCACAGCTGTGGCGAACCGGAAATTGCAGCATTGAACTTTGCCCGTGGCGGTTCAGAATTTGAAGCCTTGCGTCTGGCTACTGAAAAGAGCGGAAAGACTCCGAAAGCATTCATGCTGACAATCGGTAACTTGGCTATGCGTTTGGCTCGTTCTCAGTTCTCTTGCAACTTCTTCGCTTGCGCAGGTTACAAGACAATTGATAACTTAGGATTTGATACTGTTGAAGCCGGAGTAGAAGCTGCAGTTAATGCAGGTGCCGACATCGTCGTTTTGTGTTCAAGCGATGATGAATATGCTGAATTGGCACCAGCTGCATTTAAAGCGCTGAACGGCCGTGCTCAATTCGTAGTAGCAGGTGCTCCTGCTTGCATGGAAGACCTGAAGGCTCAGGGTATTGATCAGTTTATTAATGTAAAGAGCAATGTATTGGAAACATTGCAGGCTTTCAATGCTAAGTTAGGTATTTAAAAATCCAAAAGACAATGAGACCAAATTTTAAAGACATAGATATTAAAAATGCCGGCTTCGCTGCTACAAATGCAGCTGAATGGGCAAAGGCCAATGGCATTGAAGCCAATTGGAAAACACCGGAACACATCAACGTGAAACCGGTCTATACAAAAGAAGACTTGGAAGGTATGGAACACCTGAACTTCGTATCTGGTATTCCTCCTTATTTGCGTGGTCCGTACAGCGCCATGTATCCATTGCGTCCTTGGACAATCCGTCAGTATGCAGGTTTCTCTACAGCTGAAGAATCAAATGCATTCTATCGCCGTAACCTGGCTTCCGGACAGAAAGGTTTGTCTGTAGCATTCGACTTGGCTACTCACCGTGGATATGATGCTGACAACGAACGTGTAGTAGGCGACGTTGGTAAAGCAGGTGTTTCTATCTGTTCTGTTGAGAACATGAAAGTTTTGTTCGATGGTATTCCTTTGAACAAGATGTCTGTTTCAATGACAATGAACGGTGCTGTACTTCCGGTAATGGCATTCTACATCAATGCAGGTTTGGAACAAGGTGCTAAGTTGGAAGAAATGGCTGGTACAATCCAGAATGATATCCTGAAAGAATTCATGGTGCGTAACACATATATCTATCCACCTGAGTTCTCAATGCGTATCATCGCTGATATCTTCGAATATACTTCACAGAAGATGCCGAAGTTCAACTCTATCTCAATCTCTGGTTACCACATGCAAGAAGCAGGTGCAACTGCTGATATTGAAATGGCTTATACTTTGTGCGACGGTTTGGAATATCTTCGTGCTGGTGTAAATGCAGGTATCGATATTGATGCATTCGCTCCTCGTCTGTCATTCTTCTGGGCAATCGGTATGAATCACTTCATGGAAATTGCCAAGATGCGTGCAGCTCGTATGTTGTGGGCTAAGATCGTTAAGAGTTTCGGTGCCAAGAATCCGAAATCATTGGCTTTGCGTACACACTGCCAGACTTCTGGTTGGTCACTGACAGAACAGGATCCGTTCAACAACGTAGGTCGTACTTGTATCGAAGCAATGGCAGCAGCTCTTGGTCATACACAGTCTTTGCATACCAATGCATTGGACGAAGCAATTGCATTGCCGACAGACTTCTCTGCTCGTATTGCCCGTAATACTCAGATCTACATTCAGGAAGAAACAAAAGTCTGCAAGCAGATTGACCCGTGGGGTGGTTCTTACTATGTAGAATCTCTGACAAACGAACTGGTACAAAAAGGTTGGGCGTTGATCCAAGAAATCGAAAGCATGGGTGGTATGGCAAAAGCTATCGAAACAGGTCTGCCGAAGATGCGTATCGAAGAAGCTGCTGCTCGTACTCAGGCTCGTATCGACTCAGGTATCCAGACAATTGTTGGTGTTAACAAATACCGTCTGCCGAAAGAAGATCCGATCGATATTCTGGAAATCGATAACACAGCCGTTCGTAACGAACAGATCGAACTATTGAAGGAACTGCGTGCTAATCGTGATGAAGCTGCCGTACAGAAAGCTTTGGCTGATATCACAGAATGTGTTAAGACAAAGAAAGGCAACTTGTTGGAATTGGCTGTAAAAGCAGCCGGTTTACGTGCTTCTTTGGGTGAAATCTCTGACGCTTGCGAAGCTGTTGTAGGACGTTATAAAGCAATCATTAGAACTATTTCAGGCGTGTACTCATCAGAAACTAAGAAAGACGCGGACTTTGAAAAGGCTTGCCAGTTAACAGCCGAGTTCGCTAAGAAAGAAGGTCGTCAGCCACGTATCATGATCGCTAAGATGGGTCAGGACGGACACGACCGTGGTGCAAAAGTTGTTGCAACAGGTTACGCAGACTGTGGTTTCGACGTAGATATGGGACCGTTGTTCCAGACTCCGGCAGAAGCTGCTCGCCAGGCTGTTGAAAACGACGTTCACGTAATGGGTGTTTCTTCATTGGCTGCAGGACACAAGACATTGGTTCCGCAAGTAATCGAAGAACTGAAGAAGTTAGGTCGTCCGGATATCATCGTCATTGCCGGTGGTGTTATTCCTGCTCAAGATTATGACTTCTTATATAAGGCTGGTGTTGCAGCCATCTTTGGTCCGGGTACTTCTGTTACCAAAGCAGCTTGCCAGATCATGGAAATCTTGTTAGGTGAATAATTTTATTCTCTAAATCAATAGCCCCGCCAGACAAAGAAGAATTGTTTGGCGGGGTTTATTTTTATACGAAGTCATAGCTATTATTTCTCTATATTCCTTATATTTGCCAAAACAAAACCCTACAATATGAAAAAAGAATTCGGAAAATGGCTAATGGATATAGCCAAATATGTAACAACCGCTGTGTTGTTATCTTCGATATTTGCAAATATTGAAAGAACTTGGAGTCTGCTACTGTTTGCAGTTATATGCATAGTATTAACACTCGCATTAGGCTTATGGCTTGTGCGAGACCAAAAAGAAGGAGAATAATATATGTTAAGTCCTAATGAAAGCGCAATTTTCATGTTGATATTTATATCACTTGTAGCAATAGTTGGTTCTATCTACTTTTATTATCAAGACAAAAAAGAAGAGAAGAATAAACAGTCTAAATAAGTAGCACCACGGTATCAGGATATATTTCGATACCGTGGTGCTATTTTATTCTAATATCTCAGACTCAAACATTCTTCTGAGAATTTTCTATAAGGATAAACCTCCTATCCTTTCCACTCTACCCATACAGAAACTTCTGTATAGATATGCTTGTAACGGATTATCAGATGATATTCAGAACCAACACTATACAGAGAGGCAGCCCTTAGCTTTAACTGTTTTCCTTCAACAGCATAAGTAAGTTCCTCCTGGGCTTTTCCTAACAAGTCGATTTCAATATCTCCCGGATGAGAAGAAGGTAAATCAACCACTAACGGAGTTTGTTCGTCGATAGAAGACAGATAAGGATCCAACCAGATCGTTCCAAGAGAAGTTCCCCAAACCGGTAGTTGTCCTTCTGATGGTTTACCCAGTAAGAAACGGACATTAGCTCCGGTAATACTGTCACCCCGCTGAATCCAAGAGTCAACAAATACCCGATAAACTGATGCAGACTCAGCAATAGCTAACTGTCCGGATTCTTCAAATTCTAATATGTCATCGACATCACAGATCATATAACCATTTCCCGGTTGTACGGCTACTTGTGGAGCCATATTTATGAAATCCGGCATCTCAATATCTCCAATACCGGATTTCTTTCCCATGTCGAAAATAGGGAAACGGTTACTATGGAAATTCCTCTCACCCGTTATATATACATCCGAATTACCCAACAAGGTCTTTCCGTTCCTTTCGTCCATCATATACAAGGTTGCCGTGCCTTCCGGAAACAATTCTTCCTCACTCAGATCATCCGAACACGAAAAACAGGCCATTAGCCAAGACAAGGCCACCCAAATAACAAGATTACTCTTCATCATACTCTTTCCTTTTTAGTTTATCAAATTCTTTTTCTGATGAAGAGTCCTGCGATTCGGATTTATCACTATAACGGCTGATACTTTTTAATAATTATTTAGAGATGATCAGTTTCCCCGGTAAGTAGAATATCCGAAAGGAGAAAGAGTTATCGGTACATGATAATGCTTATCATCCTTAATTTCGAAC
>OKSX01001694.1_pt1 | contig 10394 bp, 8 predicted proteins | sample 1606391 | NCBI WGS metagenome assembly OKSX01 (sample SAMEA3879578, study PRJEB24766) | human gut metagenome | biome: human-associated habitat; feature: feces | place: USA | collected 1985/1987
CCGCCGCAGGCGGGGAATCCTGTGAAACAGAATTCTTTTTATGTTATTTTTCTGACCGGCTGTACTTCATAATAAAAAGCTCTACCGCCATCTGATCATTCATGCGTCCTGTTTTTACGGACTCCTCTAAGTCAGCTCCATCATAAAGCGCCCTCTTTAACTGCGCCATTGTAAATCCTTTTGCCTGTGAAATATTCCGTTTTACCGCAAACGGCGGGATTCCCGCATTTTTGGCAATCGACTGATTGTCCATTCCACGCCCTGCCATATCACGCACATTTAAAAGGATCTGAAACTGTCTGGTAATCAGAAACATAATGCGCATCGGAGGTTCTTTTAATGTCAGAAGATCATAATACAGATCCAGTGCCTTCCGCTGGTTATGCTCGGCGATTGCATTGACCATCTCAAATATCTTATTGGTCGTCTGTTCCGTCGTGACTGCCATCACATCTTCCGCTGTGATCACATCCCGGTCTAAGGCATAACAGATCAGCTTTTCTAACTCCCTGTCAATATTTCCCATATCCGTTCCTGTCCTGCTTAAAAAAAGCTGCATCACGGATCCGGTGATGTTTTTTCCTTCTTTTTTTAATCTGGTCAAGATCCAGCGCGTCAAAAGTTCCTCGCTCTGTGCTGAAAACTCTACGATCTTCCCATTATTCTTGACCGTTTTATACATCTTCGAACGCTTGTCCACTTCCTCTTCCACAAAAATAAAATGTGTCGCCGGTGCCACCTGCGTGAGATATTCAGCAAGATCCTCACAGGAACTTTTAAAAAATCCGCTGTCCTCGATCAATATCACTCTCCGGTCTGCAAAAAAAGGCAGTGTTTCGGCAAGATCAATCACTTCTTTCGGATTGATATTCTTTCCCTCAAACGTCGTAAAATTCATGTTGTCATCCGGCGCTGCCATTGCATTTTTCAATTTGTCTTTATACTGCTTTTTTAAATATGCTTCCGTTCCATACAGCAGGTAGATCTGTTTGAAATTTCCGCTTCTGATATCATCATCGATCGTTTTCATTTTATCTGATTCCTTTTTATCACTTATCCAGATACAAAGCACTGATATTGCATTACACTTCGCTGCATTTTCGCTGCATCGAATTACGCAGCTTTGTACTAAGCTGCATACCACAGTATAACATACATTACCTGACAAATACAAACCGCTTGTCCGGAAGTAAAAATTTTTGTACTGCCAGCTCATTTTTCTTTAACCGGGTCACTGTGATCTGTCCACCCTCCATCGTGTAAAACAGTGCACTCCCCGTATCCCGGATATTTTCAACCGCCGCCCTGCCCGGATGTCCGTATCGATTCTTTTCTGCGCAGGAAATGACCGAAATCCGTGGTGAAACCGCATCCAGAAAACTTTTTGTGTTTGAATATTTTGAACCATGGTGCGCCGCCTTGTAAAAATCTATGTCATTGATTCCACCCCATTTTAGGATCTGTTTTTCCTGCTCCTCCCCGATATCTCCGGTAAATAATGCAGAAAAACCTTTTTCCTCATACAATAATACCAGTGATTCCCCATTCTTATCAGTACTTATTTCACTTCTCTGTTCATCTCCCACATGGTACTCCGGCGAAATAGCTGTTATCTTTGCGCTTCCAGAAAAAAGTGTATCTTTCCGGCTCATCATACAGATTTCTGTTCCATGTTCTTTTGCCAGTGAGACCAGTTTCTCATAGCTCTCATCCCGCATCATCCCCCGGAAGAGCACCAGATTCCGGATCCGGTATCCCTCATCGAAAATCTCCAACAGACCTGAGATATGATCCAGATCCGTATGGGAAACAAACCAGTAATCGATCTCATTCACACCGTTTGACTTTAAATACGGCAGGATACGGTACTTTCCCACACTCTGCACATTTGTACTGCCACCATCTATAAAAATATCATAGCCGCTGTCTGTATGCAGATAAATCCCGTCTCCCTGTCCGACATCAAGCACAGTAAGTTTCATCCCTTGTGAAACTGGTGTAAACAAAAAAACAAGCAGTCCCAACCCACAGGCAAACAAACTCCACTCCATTCCCCGGTAACTCTTTCTTCTCTTTTGCCTTCCGTTTTCTTCTGTCATCTGCTGCATTTCTTTCTGGCGCTTTGTCACATGAGAAAGCAAAAAAAGTCCCACGGCAAGCAGCAGATAGTATACGGTAATTTTTACTGCGGATGGTTTTCCGGTAATCAGCAACGCATGAGGCAGACCGGATGCGATCGTGCAAATTTTTTCATAACCGCTTAAAATCACATGGCACGGCAGCAATACGATATGCACGAGTACTGCCTGCGGCATCACCGCACACCCCAGCAGACCCCCGGCAATTCCGGACGCCAGTACAATTCCAACAAACGGCAGCACAAGCAGATTCAGCAGCATCGCATATACCGGGATTTCATAAAAATACCATGCTGTAACCGGCAGTATCACAAGCTGAAGCACGAATCCTGTACCAATTTTTTGCAGCACCGCATGCCTCTGGTATGCGCTCTGCACAATTTTTCCAGCCCATACCACACCAAGCACCGCAATAAAAGAAAGCTGAAATCCCGCATCATATAACGCAAACGGCTGCTTCCATAAAATGAGCAGTGCGGTAAAACCCATTGCATTTAGGGAATCATAACTTCGCCCCACCGCCTGCCCAAGCAGAAGAATGCAAAACATACTGACCGCACGGAACGACGAATATCCCATTCCGGTCATCATGCCATATAAGATCATAAACACTGCCGCAAAAATTCCCGATCCCCAGAAACCAAAGCTCCCTTTTCGCAGCAATCGGTACAATGTCATGCCGATTACTGCGATATGTAATCCCGATATCGCCAGAATATGTGAGATCCCGGCAGTGCGGTAAAGCTGTTTTACCTCCGCATCCAGAAGATTTTTTTCTCCGAGCAGCATCGTACTTAAAACTCCACCCTCCCGCACGCCAAGTGCCTGTTCATACACCCCTGCCAGATGATATTTCCATTGATACATTTTCTCCGCAATAAGATTCGCTTTTCCGTATGCAGACACTTCATCCACATCACTTACGGCAAATGCGGTCCCACGTGCCTTATAATAAGCCGCCTGATCAAAATTTCCCTCATTGCGTGCCCGGTTAAATAATTTTATTTTTCCATGTAAAACAAGCGTTTGTCCGATAGAACAGGTGTCGGACTCACAATAGATGATGATGCTTGCAGATATGCGCTGCCATTCACTGATTTTAGAATCCTGTCTGATCTGACAGGATGATAGATTGTATAAATACTGTTCGTTTTTTTGCTCTTTGCCGGTAAGTTTCCCATTTAAAAGGATCTCTTCCCCATCTTCCAAATACGGCAGATATTGATTTTGTTCCGCCTGCACACCCCCACAGTGATGCCAGCCCAAAAATAATGCTGCGGCAGAACATACCGCCATACACCACCGCCGTTTCCGAACCGGATATCTGTCACTCTCCGGCATCCCTCTGTCATGTCCTGTCACGATTGCAGACCAGAGCAGAATTCCAAAAAATAAAAGCCAGAGCGTCCACGGCTTTCCATACACGGCAATGGAAATACCGCAGATAAACCCTGCTGCCATTTCAAGAAATGGTCTTTTCCCCAATTTATTCCTCCTCTGTTACTCCTGTCTCTTCCAATGAAACGACGTAATCAAGATTTCTGTCATACATGTCGCTCAATTTAAAATTATCACGGTAAGTGCCACTGGTATCCCCATTGACCGAGATCTGTACTTTACTGATCGTAGACAATTCTGTCAGGGAATCCACGATTGAATAGATGACAACCGCCTCATTCACCTGATAATCCTGATTTTTAAAGTTTTCATCCAGACTCACATAGCAGACACCGTCCACCACGGATACATTGATCAGTTTCGTTCCCGCCGGAATCGCAGATTTTGCCCCCTCTGTCTGCGGTCCCTCCAAAAGCTGTTCCATGATCAATTTTTCCATCGACACGTTGCTGCTGTAATAGACATCGCTTCTTGTCTCCTCCACCAGTCCGTCACCGGTTTCATTTGCAAAATAAAGTTTTAATGTCGTACATTGGATTGAATTGATCTGTTCTCCCGGATTCTCAATAAAACTGTCCTGATTCATGCTTCCGACAATATTGCCCCTGATATCCGTAAGCGGTGCATCTGCCACATAAAATGATACACAGTCCACCCCTGGAATCTGTGTCATGGTAAGAACCACCGCAGCACGGCACAATACTTCTTCAACCTCCGTCATACTGCTGTAATCCGCATCAAAATGGATCGAGAGCATCACGCCGTCAAGCGAATAATCGGTAACCTCCACCCCGTTTGGTATCGGTTTGCGGTACTCAACATTGTCAGAATCTGAGCTTAACTTTGCTAAAAATTCTTTGATCATCCCATCTGTATCCGAAGCCTCCGGCTCATAGGGAACATCTACGATCTTTGTTTTGTCCTTATTCAGATATTCGATATTATATTCGCTGCTCACTTCATCATTTCCGCATCCAGCCAGCAAAAAGACTGCCAGGATACATCCTGACAACAGCACAATGATTTTTTTATCCATAATCTGACCTTTCATTTTCAATAGATCCAATCTGTTATGAAATATAATTGAGCGGAATACGAACATTAAAGATCGTTCCCTCTCCCTCTGTACTGAACACCTTGATCGCACCACGGTGCATCAGTACTGCATTCCGCGTGATGGCAAGACCAAGTCCGGTTCCACCGATCTCCCTGGAGTGTGACTTGTCCACACGGTAAAAACGTTCATAAATATGTCCTAACGAATCTTCCGGTATTCCGATTCCGGAATCTTCTACTTTCAGGTAAAAATATTGATGATCCGCATTCAGCGAAACATGTACCCAGCCGTCTTCCTTGTTGTATTTGATCGCATTTTCAATCAAATTGGTAAACGCCAGAGTAATCTTTACCTCGTCAACATCTGCGCTGACCGGGCGGAAACTTTCAAGCACAAGCTCCACTTTCTGCTTGTCCGCGATCGGACGCAGACGTTTTAAGATCTGCTCTAACAGTTCATTGATATTGATATTTGTGATATTCAGATCTCCCGCTGCCTTGTCCATCTTGACTAATGAAAGCAGGTCATTGATGATCTTCGTCTCACGGTCCACCTCATTGCCAATATCTCCCATAAACTCTTTGTAGAGTTCGATCGGGGCATCCTCCATGCTGTTGATGGAATCCGCCAGCACCTTCATGGAAGTAAGCGGTGTTTTTAATTCATGTGACACATTCGACACAAACTCCTGTCTGGAATCATCTAGCACCTTCATTCTTCCAAGCATTTTATTAAATTTCTCACTGATCAGCTTCGTCTCTGTATAATCATTGACAGAAAGCGCATCCTCGCCATAACCCGTCTGGATCTCATCAATTGATTTTGACATCTTATGAAACGGTCTTACTATCTGTCCTGCAATGATGACGCTTGCGAAAATAACTGTAAAAATGCAGATCAGTTCAATGATCCTCGTGTTCGTTGCAAGATAATCCAGGTTCAGGCTGATACTGTCCGTTGACACGCTCACCATCATGACACCTATCACCTGTCTGCTTTCATTTTCCTGATCCGTGCGCACAAGTGGTATTGTCATCTCAATATAACGATATTTTGAATCATATTTCGTGATCTCCTCCCCGTAAAAGCTTTTGATGACTTCCTCTGAGATGATCGTCTTTTTTTCATCAAGCTTATAAGTATCTTTCACTACCTGAAAGGTGTCACTGATGATCATGACACGCCCGTCATAGATAGTGGAAAGCTGCTCGAGCTGTGCGTTAATGGTAGGAGAACCGGAATTTTCCAGATAATCATTTGACACGATCTGATTCGCTAAAATCTTTGCCTGGCTTAAGATTTCGCTGGTTCGAAGTGAAACAGCCCTGTTTTCATAAGAATTGAGCATCCCGATCCGCAAAAGAACACATGGGATCACGCCTATAAGAATAAGTAAAAGAACCAGCCTGAATCTCAGGCTGTTCATAAAATCTGTAAATTTTTTTAATTTTGTCATGGCTGCACCTTACTAATTCTGAGAATAATAATACCCAACGCCCCATTTGGTATGCACATACTTCGGCTCGCTCGGATTGCTCTCGATCTTTTCTCTCAGACGCCGCACATGAACATCTACCGTACGCACATCTCCCGGATATTCGTATCCCCACACAAGATTCAAAAGATTCTCCCTGCCGTAGACTTTGTTCGGGTTGTTGACAAGAAGCTCTAACAGATCAAACTCTTTCGCGGTAAGATTCACTTCTTTCCCTAAAATAAAGAGTCTTCTGCTCTCACAGTCTAATTTCAGATCACCTGCTTCTATGACTTTGCTGTCCTCTTTTTTCGGCTGGCTCGCCGCAGTACGCCGCATGATCGCTTTAATTCTTGCCTTTACCTCAAGGATATTAAACGGTTTTGTGATGTAATCATCTGCACCGTACTCTAACCCTAAGATCTTATCCATGTCATCTCCCTTTGCGGTGAGCATGACGATCGGCATATTCGAAAACTCCCTGATATGCTGGCATACCTCAAATCCATCCATCTTCGGAAGCATGATATCAAGAAGCACCATGTCATAGGCATTTTCCGTTGCCATCTTTAATGCTTCCTCCCCGTCATATGCGCAGTCCACTTCCATTCCGTCCTGCTCAAGACTGAACCGGATTCCCTTTACAATTAACTTTTCATCATCTACAACAAGAACCTTTTTTGCCATTTTACTTCACCTTTATATGATCTTTTATTCGATTATAAACGCCCTCTTTGATCCCCTCTACCTGCTTGATCTCCTCCACAGAAGAAAAAGAACCATTTTTCTCACGGTAACGGATAATACTGTCCGCCTTGGTCTGACCGATTCCGGAAAGCGTCATAAGCTCCGCTGCAGTTGCCAGATTAAGATCTATTCTGCCATCTGAATCTTGGGCTGTTTCGCCATCCACTCCCGTCTCCGTTCGTTCCCCTGCTTCTTCTAAACCATCCTTAGCAGCTTCCTCCTGCGTCAGAATGCGTACCATCTCTCCGTCCACGATCTCCCGCGCCTGATTGACAGACTCCTCTGCCGCATCCTCCGTCAGACCGCCGGCTGCCTCAATTACCTCATAGAGTCTCGCATTTTGCGTGACCTCATAAACTCCCGGTGTATTTACCGCCCCGCAGATATATACAAAACATTTTTCAGTCTGTATGCCGTTCTCCTCCGATATCTGCGTGTCATCCGTCTCAGGTACTGCCTCACTCCGCTGCGTTTCTGCCACGGATGTCTCCGATTGAAAATAGACGTTTTCTTTCTCTCCACATGCAGCTGCCAACAGGCAAATGCATGAAAAACATAGTACTTTTATAAATTTTTTCGTCATAAGCGTCTCCTTCTTCATTATTCCAGAAGGAGTCCTCAATGCCCACTCTCTATATTTTAACGAAATTTTTCATTTATTACAAGAGTGTATAAAATTTATTTCATTTATTTTTACAAAATTTAAAAATATTCGGCAATTTTTTCCTTTAACCCTACCCAGAAATCTTTTGCATCCTGGGAATCCGGCAGTAAAACGGCATCCTCGTATGCCTGATAAGCGGTTTTTTCCGCATCATCTGCAGTCTGTGATAAAAATACCGAATAATGACCACTCATATCATGCAGTCTGTCTGTAAGCCGCACTGTTACAAAATCTGCAAAATCCGCTGCCTGATCCGTATTTTTTGAAAAATCATTGACAACAAACATATCCGTAGATGCACATCCGATAGAAGGAAGTTCCTCATTCAGTGCCGGGATCTCCATCACAGAATAAGATATATCGTCTAATTTTTGCAGGGAATCTGTGTTTACAAACGCACAGAGTGTTTTTCCGGCTTTAAAATGTTCTAAAATGCTGTCCATGGAGACTGAATTGATGTCTAAGGAAAATGATCCTAAAATGGTTTCAAAGTATTCAAGATCTTTCTGATACAGATCTTCATCATAGGCCACATTCATCGTTTCCGGCGCCGTTTTCTCAAACGTTACACTGTTTCCAACGAACGGGAAATCGTAAAATGCATCATTTACATCCCACTCTAACAGGTATTCCACATTTTCTCCCGGTTCATTCTCATTAGAATAATCAATGATCGCCTGCAGTGACTCCGGCTGGTTTTCAAAATATCCGTTCTGATAAACAAACACATTTGCATCGTAACTGAGCGGATATCCAATCATTTTATCCTCATAGGTGGAAGCTTTCACTGACTTTTGGGATGCCCCCTCATAAGATCCTCCATCCTCATTTTCCATGGCAAGACCATATAAATATGCCTCCTCAAGTTCATCGCCATTTAACAGATAAACATCCGGATAATCCTCTCCCTGCATGGTATTGTCGTAAATCATCCCGATATAATCCAGAGTATCCTGACATTTGAAAGCTGCCTTCACACCCGTCTGTTCAAAATACTGTCTGGCTGCATATTCAAAAAAATCTTCATAAGATGGATCTTCATACCACACGGTCAGGTCTGTATCTGCCAGATCGTATGCATCTGTTTTCACATCCGGCTGTTTTCCTTCTGTGCCCGGTTCTTCTGCCTGCAACGGAAATGTCGTCTCTTTTACAGGCTGTTTTGAAACGACACCAGCCATAATGGCTGCTCCTGCGCAAACCACTATGGCTGCAATTACACTTCTCTTTTGTATGTTCTTCATAATCCCATTTTCCTATTCCTCGTTTTACGACAACAGACTGCACACATCCGCGTGCAGTCTATGATTCCTTACATCTGATCCAATGCTTTTTTCAGTTTTCCGATCATCTCATCCACATGTTGTTTCTCGATGATGAGCGGTGGTACAAAACGGAGTACGTCTGAACCTGCCGTGATCACAATCAGTCCTTCCTCCAGTGCCTTTGCAGCGATCTGTCCGACCGGCTTTTCGGATACCACACCCTGCATCAGTCCAAGTCCCCTGCGTGCTGTCAGAAAATCGTAGGAAGCTACCAGTTCATCTAATTTTTCTTCCAGATATGGTGTGATTTCTTTCACATGGTCTGTGATGTGGTCGCGCTCCATCATCTCAAGCACCTTATCAACTGCAGCACCGACAAATGGGTTTCCGCCGTAAGTCGTTCCATGATCGCCCGGTTTTAAAGATTTTTCTGCCACCTTTTCGGTCATCAGGAATGCTCCGACCGGAACACCGCAGCCAAGCGCTTTTGCACTTGTCATGATATCTGGTTTCACACCGTAATGCTGCCATGCAAACATCTCACCGGTCCGTCCCATACCGCACTGGATCTCGTCGAGAATCAGCAGGATGTCGTGCTCGTCACACAGATCGCGCACGCCCTGTAAAAATTCTTTCGTTGCCGGATAGATACCGCCCTCGCCCTGTACAGTCTCCATGATGATCGCACATGTCTTGTCGGTAATCTGTGCCTTTACGCTCTCCAGATCATTAAAATCCGCAAATTTAATGCCGCCGATCAGCGGTTTGAACGGATCCTGATAATGCGTATTTCCTGTTACAGAAAGCGCTCCAAGGCTTCTTCCATGGAAGGAATGGTTCATCGCGATGATCTCATGATCGTTGCTGCCGTCTTTTAAGTAAGCGTATTTTCTCGCTACTTTGATGGCTCCCTCGATCGACTCCGTACCGCTGTTCGTAAAGAATACTTTATCCATGCCGGATGCCTTCGCCAGCTTTTCTGCCGCGGAGCCCATCGGAACATTGTAGAACAGGTTGGAAACATGGATGACTTTGTCCACCTGGTCTTTCACTGCTTTTTTATAATCGTCATTGCTGTAGCCGAGCGCATATACCGCGATACCTGCCGCAAAGTCCAGATATGCTTTTCCGTCGGTGTCATACAGATGAACGCCCTCGCCGTGGTCGATCACAAGCGGGAACCGGTTATAGGTGTGGAGCACGTACTGCTCGGTCTGTTCCATATACTCATTCGTCTTCATGATTGAATTTCTCCTTGTTTTCCCCTAAAATAGCCGTACCAATTCCTTTGTTCGTAAAGATCTCAAGCAGCAGGCAGTGCGGGATTCTTCCGTCCATGATGTGGACTCTCGATACGCCGTTCTCGATCGCATCGATGCAGCCCTGCAGTTTTGGAATCATGCCGCCGCCGACATTTCCATTTGTGATGAGATCTCTTGCTTCCTGTACGTGGAGCTCGGAAATCAGGCTCTCCGGATCCTTCGGATCTTTGTAGACACCCTCGATATCGGTCAGGAATGCCAGTTTTTCTGCATTTAACGCCTCAGCGATGGCGCATGCCGCGTCGTCTGCGTTGATATTGTAAGTATTGAAATCATCATCCATGCCTACCGGGCAGACAACCGGAAGGAAGTCGTTCTCCAGAAGATCG
>OKSX01001703.1_pt1 | contig 10358 bp, 10 predicted proteins | sample 1606391 | NCBI WGS metagenome assembly OKSX01 (sample SAMEA3879578, study PRJEB24766) | human gut metagenome | biome: human-associated habitat; feature: feces | place: USA | collected 1985/1987
GCACCGCCCGCACTTCTTATTCAAAGCTGCTTCCTTTGCTCGGTTATAATTTCAATAAGCACTTCCTGCGCAACAATATGCAATTCATCTCCAGAAAACATCTGAAACAACAGGTAAAGAGAGTCCTGAGCAAACGCACCGCATTTTGGAATATACACCTGCAGATACGAAAAATCTTTTTCCACAGTTAATGAAACAAGTGTTTCTGAGCTTCCATATTCCTTGCCTTTGATCGCTAATGCAATTTCTACATTTTTAAATGTTAAATCGTATGCAACACCAAAAGTTGAATTGGTCAATGCAATTTTTATGCATTTATCCTCACTATCATATCTGATGGTCTCCAGCTTTGCATCATGAACATAACTTCTGTATAAAAGTTCTTTTAACAAGTTGGCATTACTTTTATCAAATGCAAGCATCGTTTCATCTCCTATATCCTATATTATTTAAGACGAAAATAGGTTGTAGCATATGGTTCAGGCACAATCATTCCTGGATAATAATGTCCAGTCCCGTGTATATGATAAAGTGTTGCTTCATTCTGGCTAGCGTCCTTTCGTAGGTCTACCTTTTATAGGAATAACCCATGTATAAGTAATCCATCCGTGAAACTCATATCCTTCTCCAAACGAAACTGAATATCCATCATATGTTGAAGAAGCCAGCATCGTGCAGTTTTCGCCGCGAGGCGGAAACGGAACGGTGCTGGCTTCTTCTGACGCCGTGGTGCCGGTGGCCGGACTCGAACCGGCACGCCTTGCGGCACTTGATTTTGAGTTATTTACTCCACACGGAACACAAACGAACTCAGCCCCCTGTGGAGGTCATTGACAGACACCAAAAGCCTTGCAAATACTACTGTTTTTGAAGCTGATATGCAGAAAAGTTCCGCTTCGTCTGCTATTTCCGCTCTTTTCGATTTGGACGGAATTTTTGGATTTTGGAGGGACATCGGAGGGATGTTACCCACAAACAGAGCACAACAGCACACGCAATAGATTCATCAATCGCAAACACATTATAGCGTATTTCTCTGCCATTGACAACACACTTTCCGAAAAAGAGGTATCGCTATGAGAACGCGCACACACTATGAAAAACTTTTTGCTGCCTATCCTGATGTTGTTACTCTGCCCGAATTTCAAGCCATGCTGGGCGGTATCGGTGACAGCACAGTCCGAAAAATAATGCGGGCAAATAAGGTCAAACACTTTTATATCAGATGTACATACCTTATACCCAAAGCCTGCGTGATCGATTATGTGCTGAGCGAGGATTATGCGGAATACAGTAAGACACTCAAAGCGAGGGTTTGATCTTTAAGCCATTTGCAGAAATGCAGATGGCTTTTTCTATACCCGTACATAGCCGTCTGCTTCGCCGCAGGCGGCTAAATTTATGCAAAGGAGGAAACCCATATGGCGAATTGCAAAGTGATCGCAGTGACGAACCAAAAGGGCGGCGTGGGCAAAACCACGACCACAGCCAACCTCGGCATCGGGCTTGCCCAGCAGAGCAAGCGGGTGCTGCTCATTGACGCAGACGCGCAAGGCTCTTTGACCCTCTCCCTCGGCTACCCAAAGCCGGATGAACTGCCTATCACGCTGGCAGACATCATGCAGAATGTGATCGACGATGCCCCTATCCCGGACGGCTGCGGCATTCTGCATCACAGTGAAGGCGTTGACCTGCTCCCGGCGAACATTGAGCTGTCCGGCATGGAAATCCGGCTGGTCAACGCCATGAGCCGGGAAAGCGTGCTGCAGGCATATATCAATGCAGTCAAGCCTCATTACGACTATATCCTCATTGACTGTATGCCGTCGCTCGGTATGATGCCGATCAACTCACTGGCCGCAGCGGACAGCGTGATCATCCCGTCCCAGCCCTCATTTCTCTCGGCCAAAGGCCTTGACCTGCTGATGCAGTCCATCGCAAAGGTCAAGCGGCAGATCAACCCGAAGCTGAAAATTGAGGGTATCCTGCTGACAATGACGGACAGCCGCACCACCTACGGCAAACAGATCAGCAACTTGATTCGCCAAGCCTATGGCAGAAAAATCAAGGTATTCGAGCCGACCATTCCGCGCTCAGTTCGTGCTGCCGAAACCAGCACAACCGGAGAAAGCATTTTCCAGTATGACCCAAAGGGCAAAGTGGCGGAAGCCTATCAATCTCTGACGAAGGAGGTGCTGGCCGATGCCAAAGAACGGCTTAAACGTCAGTCTGAACCCTTACGATGATATTTTCTCCACCGAAGAATCCCGGCAGGAGGAAAAGCGGGAGCAGGTGCAGCAAATTCCCATTGCAGAGCTATTTCCGTTCAAGAACCACCCCTTTAAGGTCTTGGATGATGAATCTATGCAGCGCACTGTGGAAAGCGTTGAACAGTACGGCGTACTTTCGCCGCTTATTGCCCGACCTCGACCGGAGGGCGGTTATGAAATCATCTCCGGCCACCGCCGCCAACACGCTGCGCAGCTTGCAGGACTGGAAACCCTGCCCGTTATTGTCCGAGAAATGGACGATGATGCCGCTATCCTGCTCATGGTGGACAGCAATCTCCAGCGCGAGAGCATCCTGCCCAGCGAAAGAGCCTTTGCGTACAAAATGAAGCTGGAAGCCATGAAAAGAACTAGCGGTAGACCGTCAAAAGAAAATGCGTCCCAAATTGGGACACAAAAACGTTCCGACCAACTCATGGCCGAAGAACTTGGTGAAAGTCGCAATCAAATTCAACGTTTCATCCGCCTGACCAACCTTATCCCCGAACTGCTCAATATGGTGGACGAAAAGAAGATTTCCTTCAATCCCGCTGTGGAATTGTCCTATCTGGATGAAGCCCAACAGCGGGATTTTTTAGAAGCCATGAACGATACGCAGAACTTTCCCTCGCTCTCACAGGCTCAGCGGCTCAAAAAGCTGGCACAGGAAGGGCACTTCTCGTATGACGTTGCCTTTGCTGTTATGGGAGAAGAAAAAAAGGATGAACTGGACAAGGTGGTCATCAAAAACGACACCCTGCGGAAATACTTTCCCCGCAGCTACACCCCGAAACAGATGGAGGACACCATCATCAAGCTGCTGGAACAGTGGCAGCGCAAGCTCCAGCGGCAGAACGAACGCTGACTCACACCGTAACGAAAGACCCGATGGGGTCTTTTTCTTTTGCAAACAAAGGAGAAAAAGCCTATGAAAAATAACGCCATGCTGACCAATGGAAACGGTACGAGATTTTTCAGGACACGCTGGGTGGTCGGCCCTATCTGTTCAACGGTGGTCTGCCGCCCGGCGGCTCGGATGGCTCCGGCACACCGGGCATCGACTATCAGGTTCCGGCGGAAGCCCTGACGGATGAAGAGTTCGCCGCCATCTACAAGGAAGCCAAAAAATATGTGGGCACGCCTTACGTCTGGGGCGGCTCTACCCCGGAAACCGGCTTCGATTGCAGCGGCTATGTCTGTTGGGTCTACAACCAGAACGGCTACAATGTGGGGCGCACCACAGCCAACGGCTTGTGGAACAAGAGTCAGCACATTTCCGAAGCCGAAGCAAAACCCGGTGATCTTGTTTTCTTTGAAGGAACGTATGATACGCCGGGGAAAAGTCATGTGGGAATCGTGCGTCCAGTAAGGACGATAGTAGAAGTAGAGAAAGGAGGCTGTGGCTAAGGTACTACCCCGCAAAGCAACGCGGGAATCCACCTGCTTTACCGAAAGTCGAAAGATGTACGGGAAAAGAGCACGGCAGGAAAGCGGTAAGTTGCCTAAAGACAATCGGGCACGACTGAACTGCAAGGATAAGTGAATATAAGGATAAAACTGAATTGTTTAAGGTGAGTTCCAAGCCCTTGTTACGTGTGGGCAAAGGAAAATTGTCTGAAACCTTTGGTACAGGGACCGTAGGAAATAAATTCCTTCCTATGGGTTGCTAATCCCCTGTGCGGCACGTCGGAGAACCGATAGTAACGGAACAAAAGCATATCCGATAATTCACACTGACCTACTACTATCGTCAACTGGAGATTGTCTAAACCGGAACGCTTGAAAAAGCTATGTGTAATGCAGCAATGTGATAAATTTCAAAGCTATGCTAGAAAGATGACACTGAAAATCCGGCATGACAACGGAGCTTCTGTAGTAGTCCGAGAATCCTGAATTGACAGGAAAAGCCGTAAAATCGGATGCGGGAAAGCCGCTCACATGGCGAAGAGAAGCAGTTTTTTTGCGCATTAAAATCAGAAATTGATTAGAGAGGAAAGCCTCAATGAAATCAACAATGGAGATTTTAACAAAATTACAAGAGAATTCCCAAAAGAACCACGATGAAATTTTCACACGACTGTACCGCTATCTTTTGAGGCCGGATATTTACTTCATCGCCTACCAGCATCTTTACTCCAATAAGGGTGCAGGAACGAAGGGTGTGAATGATGATACGGCTGATGGATTTAGCGAGCAGTATGTGACAGCCATCATTGAAGCATTGAGAACAGGGTCATATGAACCCAAGCCGGTACGCAGAACCTATATTCAAAAGAAGAACGGCAAGCTGCGCCCGCTGGGACTTCCTGTATTCGCTGACAAGCTGGTGCAAGAAGCTATCCGTATGATTCTGGAAGCCATCTATGAGCCAATTTTCTCTATCTATTCCCACGGCTTTCGACCGGGCAAAAGCTGCCACACGGCGCTTGCCATGATTAAGCATGAGTTTACCGGAGCAAAGTGGTTCATTGAGGGCGACATCAAGGGATGTTTTGATAACATCGACCATTCCACGCTGATTGGTGTGCTGAACCGAAAAATCAAGGACGCTCGTTTTCTGAACCTGATTCGTATGTTTCTGAAATCCGGCTATATGGAAGACTGGGATTTCCATGAAACCTATAGCGGATGCCCGCAGGGTGGAATCATTTCCCCGATTCTTGCGAATGTCTACCTGAACGAACTGGACAGGTATATCACGCAGCTGAAGAAGGAATTTGACCACGGATACAATCCGAGAAACTTTACGGAAGAATACAACGCGATAAGACACAAACGAGATCGTTGTAGAATATCTCTTGACTTATAGTTTATCTTTTGCAGTCGGAATGCTTGCAACTTCGGTTTGTGGGATGGATGCTCAGACGTTTCAAGCAAACAAGACACTATCGCTAATCTACGGAATCTCTTATTATTCAGCCGAATTATTTATTATTGCGCTATTTCGCAAAATGATGCTTCAGCGTATGGGCAATAGACCCAGAAGTGATGCTCAACATTCGCAGCTGATTCTGTACTTTCTATTTCCATGTGCATCATTTGTAATGCTTGTGATCCTACTTTACGTTACAAGTGGTCACAATATAGAAGAGTTTGTTTCTGCTGGCTGTTGTATTCTCATTTTTATTTCAAACATTGCAATTCTCTTTTTATTGGAGCGAATGGAGTATGCAGCATCGGAAAGAGAACAATTATTGATGCTTAACCAGCAGATTCAGCTACAATCGAAAAACATGACTTCGGCAAGCGAACTTTATTCTGCCCAAAGGAAAAAAGTTCACGATTTCCGGGCGCACCTGAATATCCTAAATCGATTGATGAAGAATCAAGAGTATTCTGCCGCTGAAGAATATCTTGAAAAAATCACCGAACAGCAAACTGATCGGCTATTCCTTGTCAACACACATCATCCCATCTTGGACGCACTTTTCAATACAAAAGCTGCCGAAGCAACTCAAAAGAAGATCAGCATTGATTTTGAAGTGAATGATCTATCAAATCTTCCATTTGATGTCTCCGATATGGTAGTGCTTCTATCAAACCTTTTGGATAATGCCATTGAAGCGTGTCAGCAGTATGATAAGGGCAATAAAGCGATTCATGTCATGGCCGTTGCACAGCAAGACTTTTTTGTCTCTGTCCGAAACACATCGGAACCGGTTGTAATTATAAATGGTTCCATTCCAACTACAAAACCAGAACCACAGCTGCATGGTTTTGGACTTGCGAACATCCGGCTGATTCTTGAAAAATACAGTGGAGAGTATACGATGTTCTATGAAAATGGGTGGTTCCAGTTCACTGCTGATATACCGTTCACTCCGATTTCGTGACAGATTTTATCCATGTTAGTACAAAAGCATGGACGAAATCTTCTATTGTATGTATAGTAACAATAAGATGCAGATGATTTCAATGCATCTATAAGAGTTCGCGTATAATAGTTTGTTTCTTGAAGAAGGGAGTGTGTCAGCATGAAAAAATAGAAGCCAATCCTATTTGCAATTGTGATTCTAATATTGCTTTTATTTATTATTGGTGGAATGCTGGGACTGCTTCCTCAACCGCTTTTCGTCTTGTCATCACAAACCATTCTGGTTATATTGGTCTGCGGCGTTGCATTGATAATCGGACTTCTGCTGAAATTTTTCGACAAGAAGTGAGATGCTTAGGAGTTTCTATGTTGCCATTTTTCAATCAAAAAGAGCTGGTTGTTTGCTCGAATCAATCTCAATACCAAAAATACACATCGCTTTTAGAAAAGGCAGGAATAGCCTATCGAACAAAAGCACGCGATTTATCATCACCGTCTCTGTTTTCAATGGGAACCCGTGAAAGAGCCGGAACTGCATTTCAAAAGGTCAACTATCAAACGCTCTATACGATATATGTTCGCAAAGCCGATTACGAACGTGCTGTTCACGTTATTCTTGCTTGATTAAATATGAACACTCCATTCAATTAAGACTACTGTTTATGGTACAATGCCTATGTCAGATTTATTAAAAAAGATAGCGTATTGGGCTTTAGTGCTAACTCTTGTAGTCGCTGAGATTGGCTCCTTTTTCGATTTATTTAATATCAATCCTTGGTGCTATCCTGTTTATGCTGCGTTGCTGATACTATATAATAAATTTTCTTCATACAATCCGATAAGTGAGAATCTAATTTCAAAAATTATTGCAATATGTTTCATTGTTGCAGCAGTAGCTCTTACTATAATAAAAGGACTGGTTGCATAAAGGGGTGAAGAAAGTTTATGGATTGGAACATTGGTTGGGTATTTTGGATTGGCTGTTCGTATTTTCTGACAATCGTAAACTGCTATTTTGTACTTGTCAAAAAGGCAAAATATAATTACATCATCGGAGTGTCTGGGATTGCCTTTTTCTCAGTTGCCTTGCTTGAAGAATTACGAATGTTTTCGCAATGGATTGAAGATGGAGAAGTTGGAATGCTAACCCACGCTCTTCAAAATCTTCCAGTTCAATTTACCATCAGATTTTTAATAGTTGTAGGCATAACAGCACTGTTAATAATAATTGATTTACATCGCACAAAATAGTCCTAATCCAAACCACAGATAGTAACCATTATGGATACGCAATAGAACTTTTACTGCGAAAATTCTATTGCATTGTGAGAATTAAATATGTTCCCCTGGCCAAATGATTAGTGTGCATCCATACTGATTGTTTGGCTTTTTATTTTCTGAAAAAGGAGTGTGATGCCATTGACCCAACCGAAAACAGACCTAGCCTACCTCCGCAACGAAAAAGCCAAAGCAGAGCAAAAGCTGCGATCTTGTCAGCACCGAGAGAAAATTCTTGAACGCCGGATGTCAGAGCTGAACCGGAGAGAGCGTGTGCATCGTCTTTGCACCCGTGCCGGAATGCTGGAAAGTTTTCTGGTCTGTCCGGGAGAACTGACCGACGATCAGGTGATGGAGCTTCTGAAAATCTCGTTCCGTCAACCGGAAGTCGTGCTGGCTCTTGCAAAGATGGTGCATGACGTTCACGAAAAGCAGAACGTTCCGAACCCCCTATGAAATAGGGCGCAATTATACACCGTTCCGGTGAAATTGCGGTCTTGCAGACGGCTCGATGAAATCGAAGCTGGCGTTTGTGCGCCAGCCCGATTCCATCCCAAGGAAAACTGCATTTTCCTTGCGCTGCTTTGCAGCTATCCTTTTGCGGCTCCCGCCTAAGACCGAAGCGCATGGCACTCCGTTCTAAGGCGGCGAGCAAAACCGAATACAATTCCAGACCGTTCATCAAGAGCAATCTTGCTGGGCGGTCTTTTTGTTTGGGGGTGATGCCTATTCCGTGTCCGCATTTCAAAATTACCATCGTTAAGCGCAGCCAAGGGCAGTCCGCTGTTGCCGGGGCCGCTTACCAGAGCGGCGAACGGCTGTTCAGCGAGTACGACCAGAAAACAAAATTCTACAACAAGAAGAAAGAACTTGTCCACGCTGAGATCATGCTGCCGTCCCATGCGCCGCCCGGATATGCAGACCGGGCAACCCTCTGGAACGCCGTGGAAGCCGTGGAGAACCAGTGGAACTCCCAGCTTGCCCGGCGCATCGTGCTGGCGTTCCCGGTGGAGGTGCCGAAAGAGCAGTATTTGTCCATGATAAAAGAGTTTTGTCAGGAGCAGTTTGTTTCCAAGGGCATGATTGCCGATTTTGCCATCCACGACAAGGGAGATGGCAACCCACACGCCCACATTCTGCTGACGCTCCGGGCAATGGATGAACACGGCAGGTGGCTTCCAAAAGCCCGAAAGGTTTACGACCTTGACGAGAACGGCGAGCGCATTCAACTCCCCTCCGGGAACTGGAAGTGCCACAAGGAAAACACCGTGGACTGGAACGACCAGAAGTACGCCGAGGTTTGGCGGCATAGCTGGGAAACCATCACCAACCGCTATCTGGAAGCTGCTGGCAGACCAGAACGTGTTGACCTGCGCTCCTTTGAGCGGCAGGGCATCCAGCAGATACCGACCGTGCATCTCGGTCCCGCCGCACACCAGATGGAAAAGCGTGGAGTGGAAACCTTTCTCGGCAACCTGAACCGGGATATTCGAGCCGCCAACAGCCTGATGCAGTCCATCCGCAGCGCAATTCGTGGGCTGCAACGCTGGATCGCAGACCTGAACGAAAAGAAGCAGCTTCTTCTGGACGCTCTGGAAAAGGCGAAAGAGCCCACACTGTCCGATCTGCTGGTGGACTACTTCAATCTCCGCAATGAGCAGCGCAGCGATTGGTCTGGCAAGGCAAAACTGAAATGCACTGTCCGGGACTTTGAGGAAGTCAAACGGGCTGTGGACTACCTGAAAGCCCATTCCCTGAACACTGTTGAGGATTTGAACCAAGCCATTGACAGCTTAAACCAGACCGCCGCTCCTCTCCGCAAACAGTTGAAGCAGAACGAAAACCGTATGCGGGCAATCGCTCAGATCAAGGACGCTGCCGCCGTCCATGCCAAGCTGAAGCCCATCCATGACATTTTTATCAAGAAGAACTTCAAGCTGACCAAGGACGCTTACGCTGCCCAGCACAAGGAGGAACTGGACATCTTCAATAAAGCTGTCCGCACTCTGATGAAGCTGAACGGCAGTATTGCGGTGGATTTTTCGGCATTGGATGCCGAATTTTCTGCGCTGCAATCCAGCAGCGCAGAGTTTCGCACCCAACTGGAAACCTTGCAGCCGGACATCTCCGATCTGAAAAGTGTCCGCAAGTATATTGATATGGTGCTGAACAAGCAGCAGCTTTTCGCACCGGGCGGCAAGACCCCGGAAAAGGAATCGGTGCTGAAAAAGCTGGAGCAGTTTCAGCAGAAAAAGTCCCACCACAAAACGACTTCCACTCCCCCAAACCGCGAAGAATCGCTCTAAACGATCTTTCTGTCACCGATATGCTGTTGCAATCAGTGGCAGAAATACATAATTCGTTTTTGTTGGCTTTTGGCTATTCTCGTTGGCTAGTGAGTAAAGGCGCATTTTTAAGGTGGAAATTTTCTCCAACACCCCCCATTTTAGGCCACTTTTTCTGTTAATAGTAGAAACGCTTCTTTGAAGGCTAGTCATTTGTGACCTTTTTGTTAATTCTCAAAAAGATGGTTGTCTTTTGGTCTTTTTCGTCGGCTACCTATTGAGAGGACTTTTTCAAAGCCGGAGATTTGGTCTCAAGAATTACAATTCAATTACAAGTTTCTCACCAATGCTACGAAACAGGCGTTCTCGATGCCTACCAAGTGTAGGGCATCTTTTTCAAGACCACTTTCAACTTTAGGCACTGCCATTGTTGCAAAGTTCCGTCCTCCATCGGTCGCCCCATGGGTCAATGTTATTTTAATCAAACAGCCACCTCAACTATATTTTCCAAAAACTTTTCAACAAATTTCTTTTTCAGGCTATTTTTTGGCCGTTTTCGATGGCTCGTAAGTAGAGGGACAATTTTTCGGAAGCCTTAAATTCCGAAGATTTTCTATAAAACTCCGTTCTTTGAAAACAGAATAGTTCAATCGTCCGGCACTTCACAAAAGGTACTTCTGTAACTCGCAGCCCGGTCATAACGAAGACGGGGTG
>OKSX01001704.1_pt1 | contig 10356 bp, 10 predicted proteins | sample 1606391 | NCBI WGS metagenome assembly OKSX01 (sample SAMEA3879578, study PRJEB24766) | human gut metagenome | biome: human-associated habitat; feature: feces | place: USA | collected 1985/1987
CATATTGATGATCGATGCGGTGGAAGGTGTGACGGAGCAGGATGCGAAAATCGCCGGTATCGCGCATGAACGCGGCAAGGGATTGATCATCGCCGTCAACAAATGGGATGCCGTCGAAAAAGACAATCATACGGTAAAAGAATATACCAATAAAGTAAGAGAAGTGCTTTCGTTCGTACCATATGCGGAGATTGTATTTATTTCTGCATTGACCGGTCAGAGAACGAATAAATTATTTGAATATATTGAAAAAGTAATTCAATTTCATTCCATGCGTATTCAGACGGGTGTGCTGAATGAGATTCTGATGGAAGCGGTAGCGATGCAGCAGCCGCCGTCAGACAAGGGGAAACGTTTGAAATTGTTTTACATGACGCAGGTGTCTACGAAGCCGCCTACCTTTGTACTGTTTGTAAACAGCAAAGAATTGATGCATTTTTCGTATCAGCGTTATATCGAAAACCGTATACGTGATACGTTTGGCTTCATCGGTACACCGATACGAATGTTCATTCGTGAACGGAAGGAGAAATAATCGTGAATTATATTATAACAGGTGTTATTATTTTAATCATAGGATATGCGTTTGGCTGTTTTTCTACCGGCTATTTTGTGGGAAAGAAAAACGGACTGGATATCCGTTTGACCGGAAGTGGAAATATCGGTACGACAAACGCATTGCGTTCGCTGGGAGCCAAAGCCGGGGCAATTACCTTTTTAGGGGATCTGCTCAAAGCATTTATCCCGACACTTGTGGTAAAATTTGCCTTTTGTCCGGCGATGGGATACGCGGATGATATTACTTACTTATTTACTCTTTTGGCAGGACTTGGTGTCGTGATGGGACATAATTTTCCGTTTTATCTGCATTTCAAAGGGGGAAAGGGAATCGCTGTGTCTGCAGCAGTTATCGTAGTATCAAACCTTCATCCGGTGTTTATTGGAGTCGGTCTTGCTGTTTTTATTCTTGTTGTGGCAGTGACGAGATATGTTTCACTGGGATCATTGATCGTTGTATGGTATATTCCAATCTTTACTTTATTATATTATCGGGAAAGTGACCTTTTTCCGGTGATTTTAATCGTAAGTTTATTGTTTACGATTTTAGCTTACATAAAACATAAAGCAAACATTATACGTTTGATTCATGGTACAGAAAATAAGTTTGGTGAAAAAAAGGAGAAGAAGAGTGAAGAAAATTAGTTTTTTGGGTGCAGGAAGCTGGGGAACGGCGTTAGCAATCTTATGTGCGAATAATGGACATAAGGTAACAATTTGGTCAAAGATCAAATCCGAGACGGATATGCTTCGGGAAAAGAGAGAGCATGTAGACCGTCTTCCGGGAGTAAAACTTCCGGACAGTATCGAGATTGAAGATGACCTTGAAAAAGCCTGCACAGGACAGGATATTATTGTATTTTCGGTGGCTTCGCCGTTTGTCCGTTCGACAGCAGAACTGGCAAAACCATTTATCCGCGATGGACAGATTATTGTCAATGTCGGAAAAGGTATCGAGGACAAGACGTTGATGACACTTTGCGAAGTGCTTTCGGATGTACTTCCGATGGCAGATATCGCCGTACTTTCCGGACCGAGTCATGCGGAAGAGGTTTCCAAAGGCGTACCTACTACAGTTGTAGTCGGAGCAAAATCTGAGAAAACCGGTGTATTTATTCAGGATGTGTTTATGAGCGAATGTTTCCGTGTATACATCAGCCCGGATATGATCGGCATTGAACTCGGCGGTTCTTTGAAAAATGTAATCGCGCTGGCTGCCGGTATGCTGGACGGTATGGAACTTGGTGACAATACCAAAGCGGCACTTATGACCCGTGGTATTTTGGAGATCAGCCGTCTTGGTGTGGAACTTGGCGGTAAGATGGAGACGTTTTTTGGCTTATCCGGAATCGGAGATCTTATCGTAACATGTACAAGCAAGCATAGCCGCAATCATAACTGTGGTTATCTTCTGGGAAAAGGTAAGACACTGGAAGAGGCAAAAGCAGAGATTAAGCAGGTTGTGGAAGGTGTGAACTGTGCGCAGGCGGCGATGGCACTGGCAAACCGTTATCATGTATCGATGCCGATCGTAGAACAGATCAATGCAGTTTTGTTTGAGGGCAAGACGACCAAGCAGGCATTAAAAGAACTTCTTATGCGTGATCGTGTGAGTGAATACCGTACGCTTAGCTGGTAAAGACCGGAAAATAACTCCCCGGAAGTGTATTGAATAAAAATAAGAAAAACAGCCATACTATCGAAAAAAGGAAGGATGGCTGTTTTTTTATGTGGGGAATTATTATTGGATTGATATCCGGGGCATTGATGAGTATCCAGGGGGTATTTAATGCGGAAGTAACAAAACAAAGCAGTATCTGGCTTTCAGCAGCATTTGTGCAGATCACGGCATTTGTGGTGTGCGTTCTGGCGTGGTTTATTACCGGGAAAGAGGGGACGATATCCAGCCTGTTTCAGGTACAACCGAAATACATGCTTTTAGGCGGTGCGATCGGGGCTTTTATCACATACACGGTAATTCAGGCGATGAATCAATGCGGACCGGCAAGAGCTGTTATGTTTATTGTTGCTGCCCAGTTGATCGTTGCCTATCTGATTGAATTGATGGGATTGTTCGGCGTTGATAAGCAGCCGTTTGAATGGCGTAAGATCATAGGCTTGATCGTGATGATCGCAGGAATCATAACCTTTAAATGGAAATAAGAAAAAACTAAAAGTTTTTGTTGTAAAAAAATCATTTCAGTATTACAATAAAGATGTGCATTTTTGATTGTTGTTCCTGGAGACAGGAGAGCAAATATATGAAACAAAATACGATAATATTGTTACTTGCAGTGGTAGGAATCTGTGTTTGCGGCGGCATCTGGTTGTGTCAGGGGAAACAGGTGCAGCCTGCGGAGGCGATTGTGTCAGAAGGGACGAACGATAGTTTGACGCAGCAAACGGCAGAGCCGGAGGATGGTCAGATTTATATCCACATAGTAGGGGCCGTAAAAAAGCCCGGTGTGTATACCTTTCAGAAAAAGCCACGTGTGATCGAAGTGGTTGAGAAAGCCGGCGGTTTTACAAAAGATGCGGTTACTGCTGAGATCAATCAGGCAGAACTTGTGGAAGATGGTACTCAGCTTGCGATTGCCTCGCAGAAGGATTTTAAAGAAAAAGACGGACAGCAGGCAGAACAGACGGAGACAGGGAAAGTAAATCTGAATACAGCGGCCAAAGAACAATTGATGACATTGACAGGAATTGGAGAAGCAAAAGCAATTGCGATCATAGCATATCGGGAAGAAAAGGGGAAATTTCAAAAACTGGAAGATCTGATGAATATACCGGGGATCAAAGAAGGCGTTTTTGACAAGATTAAATCCCAGATATGCGTATAAAAATAGGAATAGAGAAGATTGGAAAGGAAGAGAGTAAATGGCAAAGAAAGTTTTGGTGGTAGATGACGAGAAAATGATCGTCAAGGGACTGCGTTTTAGTCTTGAACAGGATGGCATGGATGTGGATTGTGCGTACGATGGAGAAGAAGCCTTGACGGCAATCAAGCAGAATACATATGATGTGGTCTTATTGGATGTGATGCTTCCAAAATTTTCCGGTTTTGATGTATGCCAGCAGGTTCGGGAGTTTTCGGATGTGCCGATTATTATGCTTACTGCCAAAGGCGAGGATATGGACAAAATTCTTGGATTGGAGTATGGTGCGGACGATTATATTACCAAACCTTTCAATATTCTTGAAGTAAAGGCGCGTATCAAAGCAATCATGCGCCGCAGTTCCAAACGCGAAGCAAAAGAACAGGAAAATTCTTCTATCCGCATGTTTGGAGATATGAAAGTAGACATTGACAGCAGACGAGTATTTATTGATGAAAAAGAAGTAAATTTGACCGTAAAAGAGTTTGACCTTCTCGAACTCCTTATGAATAATCCAAATAAAGTTTACAGCAGAGAAAAATTGCTCAATGACGTCTGGGGATACGAATATCTCGGAGATGTCAGAACGGTAGACGTTCATGTAAGGCGGCTTCGTGAAAAGATAGAAAAGATACCGAGTGAGCCTAAATTTATACATACAAAATGGGGTGTTGGCTATTATTTCCAAGCTTAAAAACTTTTTTCATCAATTTAAAAGTACGCGTGTTCAAAGTCTTGGTGTGCTGGTAATTATTGGAATCATTCCTCTGATTATCTTTTCTGTTGTTTTTTTGAATGTATTTCGTTCGCGAAGTATCAGTCAGCGGGTATCGGAGATTCAAGTGCGTGGAAATGTTATTTCCAATCTCATTGTAGGTTCCGGTTATCTGGCGGCAGGAGAACCAAGTGAAAAAGTAGATACCGAATTATCACAGGTCTCGGATATGTATGATGGGAGAATCCTTATCATTGATTCGAGACTGAAAGTGGTACGTGATACGTATGGACTGGAAGAAGACGGAATCGTCGTACTTCCGGAAGTGATTCAATGTTTCCGCGGGGAGGCGACAAAGATTGTAAATCAGCATAAAGATAATGTGGAGATCTATCTCCCTGTCGACAGCGCAGACCATAAATCCGTTTACGGTGTGATTGTTATGAATTTTTCGTTTCAGTCGATTCAGACATTGTATGACAATATCCGCACGGTGAGTATTTCCATTATTTTACTTCTTGCAGTGAACATTATCGTAATTTCCTGGCTTTACTCCGGACATGTCGTAAAACCACTGAAAAGTGTGGTACGTGCGATCGGACATATTGAATCCGGTGATTTCAGCGAACAGATGGAAGTGCGGGATAATATTGAGGTAGAGCAGATTTCGGATGCTATCAATTCCATGCTTACGAAAGTGCAGAATCTGGAAGACTCGCGGCAGGAATTCGTTTCTAACGTATCACATGAATTAAAAACGCCGATTACGTCAATCAAAGTTTTAGCAGAATCTTTGACAATGCAGGAAGATGTTCCGGTCGAATTGTATCGGGAATTTATGGGAGATATCAATCAGGAACTTGACCGCATGAATAAGATTGTCAATGACCTGCTGTCTCTCGTGAAAATGGACAAATCCGCGGTTCAGATGTCGATTGAAGAAGTAAATATCAATGAATTTATCGAGGGGATTCTAAAAGGAATTACGCCGATCGCCTCAAAGCGCAATATTGAGATTATCTTTGAAAGTGTGCGTCCGGTAAGTGCCCAGATTGACAGTGTAAAACTCGGAATGGCATTTACCAATATTATTGAAAATGCGGTGAAATACAATTTTGACAATGGCTGGGTAAAAGTTACGTTAAACGCAGACCACAAGTTTTTCTACCTACGCGTAGCGGATTCCGGCGTAGGAATACCGGAGGAACTTCAGGATCATATCTTTGAGCGCTTTTACCGCGTGGATAAGGCGAGATCACGGGAAACCGGTGGAAATGGATTGGGACTTGCCATTACGAGAAATGCGATATTGTTGCACCGTGGTTCCATCAAAGTGCATAGTGTGGAAAAACAGGGTACGACGTTTGCAGTGAGAATCCCATTGATCTATCAGGCACAAGGAGGGAATTCATGATGAAACCGATTCGTTTTTTGAGTGTGTTAATGATTGTCCTTGTGTTGTGCTGTGGGTGCCAAAGGACGGTGAATCCGGAACAAAAGGGAAATATTACCTTGTATCAGATGGCAGACGATGGTTCGAAACTGCAGTCAAGCGAATATGAAATTCAGGCAGATCAGGAAGATAATGTCGCCGTTATTCAGGAATTGTTAGACTGCTTTAAAAAGTGTGTGGCAATAGATAATTTCCAATTAAAGGAAAAACAATTAACGATTACATTCCTGTCTTCTTATTATAATCAGGATAAAATTGACGAATCGTGCCGCTATCGTAAAGACGCTCTGTCAGTTGAGCAGTGTGGAATACGTAGAATTTTATGTGGGCGACAATCCTCTTGTGATTGACGGAGAAACCGTAGGAATTATGAGTAAATTGTCATTTCTTGATTCCGTCGGTGGAGAAGGATATACACAGGAAAAATATGTAACATTGTATTTTTCTTCCAATGATGGAACGAAGATGCAGGAAATTACTACCAAATTGACACATGACATGACAGTACCGCTGGCACGTCTGTTGATCGAGCAGCTGCTGAAAGGTCCGAATGAGATTTCGGATGCCAATACTTCGGATGTAAGAGATACGATTCCGGCAGGAACAAAGTTAAATTCTTTGACAATCCGTGATCACGTGTGTTATGTGGATTTCAGTAAGGAATTTATGAATATGCAGGCGGATGTCAGCAGTGGTGTAGTGGTATATAGTATTGTAAATACATTATGTGAGTTGTCCGATGTAAACAAAGTGCAGTTTACGATTGACGGAGAACAGCAGGAGATATACGGGGATATTAAGAACTTTACAGGTTCGTTTGAACGAAATTTGGATATGGTTCAGGATGCCAGTAAAGGTTGAAAAAGGGGATGAAAGAAATAAGAACAAATCGACCATTGGTGATGTTCTTTTTCCTTGTGATGCTGGGAATTGTGATTTGGAATCAATTTCGTGACAATTCCCGGGAAAACTGGGAAGAGAAATTATTTACATGCAGCGGAATTGTCGAAACGATTCAAATGTCGGCTTCGGGAAGCAAAATGCTAACGTTATCTCAGGTAAAACCGCAAAGTACCGGAACAGATAAAAAGAATTCTTTGAGAAAAATACTTCTTTATGAAAAATCAGATCAAACATCAAAACAAAATTTATTTTCCCAAATCCAGATCGGAAATGAAATCCAGGTAACAGGAGAGGCAGAGAGTTTTGAACAGGCGGGAGATCCGGGACAGTTTGATGCCCGTTCGTACTATGAGGCAATGCAGGTAGATGCATGCGTATTTGTGTCACATATTCAGATTCTGAATGTTTCTTACAACCCGGTAAAACAATTGCTGTACGAGTGGCGGACTAAGGCGATGCAGCAACTGACTGCGGCAATGGGAGAACGAGATGCGGGATTGCTTGGGGCAATGATTCTTGGAGACAAATCTCAACTTGACAGTGAGGTGAAGGAATTGTACCAGCAGACCGGAGTGGCTCATATGCTCGCTATATCGGGCTTACATATTTCTCTTTTGGGGATGGTTTTGTTTGACTGGTTACGCAAACATCTTCTTCCGATGAAAATGGCAGCAATTGTTTCCCTGGTTCTTTTGCTTTTGTATGGACAGTTTACCGGATTCCCGGTGGCGACATCCCGAGCGGTCTGGATGCTGTGTATCCGTCTTGTGGCAAGATATATCGGAAAACCATACGATGGATTAACAGCACTGGCGGTCAGTGGAAGTGTGATCTTATTGCAAAATCCCTTGCAGTTATTCCAATGCGGATTTGTTTTGTCTTTTGTCGCTGCCGGTGGGATCCTGATCTATCAGGAGATGACAAAAAAGAGGCAGAAACGGATGAAAGAATGGCAGAAAACGTTCCTTTCTACGATTTGGACATTTTTCCTGACGCTTCCGGTTATGTTCTGGTATTTTTATGAAACATGCCCGTATGCAGTCATTGCCAATCTTATTTTACTGCCATTGTTATCGGTTCTTCTGGGGATTGGGATTTTGGGCTGTGTGCTCTGTTTTCTGTCTCCGCTTGCGGGCGGTTTTATCCTTGCGACAGCACATTGGATCCTTGCCTTTTATGAATTTGTCTGCAAAGGAATTCAGGCACTTCCGGGCAGTACATGGGTTATGGGACGGCCGGAACTTTGGAAAGCGATCGTTTACTATATATTTTTACTTCTATCAGTGTATATGCTGGCTCAGTATAGAGATAAGAGAAAGGCAGGATTTTGTATGGCAGCACTTTGTTTTGTTCTTGGCTCTTTTCGTCCGGCATTTGAATTTCTTTACATTCAGATGGATGTGGGGCAGGGCGACTGTGCCTGTCTGTTTCAAAATGAAAAAACATATCTGATCGATGGGGGAAGTACATCGGAAAAAGAAATCGGAAAATACCGCATCGCTAAGATGCTGAAGTATTACGGGCGAAATGATATTGATGCTGTTTTTGTTACCCACGGCGATGAAGACCATGTGAATGGGATTGAAGAATTGGCAGAGCGGCAGGAAAAAGAAGGGATTAAGATTCGCCGGATCCTTGTTCCGGATCTTCAGGAAAAAGAAGAAGGACTGCAGAAGTTTATACAGACGGTAAGCGATAAAAAGATACCGGTCGCTGCGATACATAAGGGACAGCAGATCCTAAGCGGAAAATTGCAATTACGCTGTCTTCATCCTTCTTCAGAATACGAATGGGAAGATGCCAATGACTGTTCGCTGGTTTTTGATCTTACCTATGAGAATCTGTCTATTTTGACGACAGGAGATCTGGGGATGCATGGCGAGGAAAATATGACGTTTCCGAAAAAAGGGTATGACGTATTGAAAGTGGGACATCACGGCTCGAAAAATTCTTCTACGGAAGAATTTTTGCAAAAATGCAGACCGCGCTATGGTTTTATCTCGGCAGGACGAAACAACCGCTATGGACACCCTGCGAAAGAGACATTGCAGCGGCTGGAGGCGGTTTCCTGCCAAAACTGGAATACGGCACAGAAAGGTGCGTTGTTTGCAGAATGTAAAAAAGGCCGGAAGCGATGCTGGTATTTTAAGCATTGAGAGAATGCCGCAGATGTGTTATACTGTAACTATTCAGGACGCCCCTCCTCCACATTCGCATTTCGAACACTTCGTGTTCTTTTCTCGCCTTTGACAAGGCTAAAAATGCTCATATGTGGAGGGGGAGCCCTATTAGGATCTCAATGTATGGAAATCAAAGTCTCTTATGTGCAAGCACGACGATTCATTGATTTCCATACATTGGATCCTGAATAGTTACGTTATACTTAAGAATGTGAATTTATGAAGATGAGGTGAAACGATGCTGACAATAGATGCCCAGTTAAAAAACGGCGATCTTTCCCGTTTTCAGCTTTTATATGGAGAGGAAGCGTATCTGGTCCGCAATTATAAAAATAAATTGAAACAGGCATTGTCTGTGCCGGGAGATGATATGAATGCCTCGTATTTTGAGGGAGAAAAATTTTCTGTGGAAGAAATGCAGTCAATCGGCAATACACTTCCGTTTTTTCAAGACAAACGTCTGATTTTGATCGAAAACAGCCAGGCATTTAAAAAGGCGACCGATCTGGTCGAAGTATTGGAGCAGTTTCCAGAGACTACATTTGTAGTCTTCGTGGAAAAACAGATTGATAAGAGAAATCGTTTGTATAAATGGATTCAGAAAAATGGCTGCATTACAGAATGTACGCTGCGTTCCGAGGTCGAACTGGTACCATGGATCGCGAGATATCTGTCCCAATATGGGAAAAAGATTTCCAAACATACGGCAGAACTTATCGTATCGCGTGTGGGATTTCAGATGGATCTCTTGTCCTGTGAACTTGATAAATTAATCGGGTATACGGGAGAACGTGAGGCTGTTACAGAAGAAGATGTGGAGATGATCTGCTCGGGGCAGACCGTGGGAAAACTGTTTGATATGATGGATGCCGTTATTGCCGGACAGCAGGAGAAGGTATTTACCCTTTATGCGGATCTCTTGGAATTAAAAGAGCCGCCGCTTCGTATCCTGCATATGTTAGGCCGCCATATCAATATTTTACTTCAGGTAAAAGAACTGGGACCGCGCATGTCAGACCGCGATCTGGCAGCGAAAGCCGGGATTCCCTTTTTTACGGTAAAAAAATATCGCGGTCAGGAACGGCATTTTACCAGAGAACGGCTCATGGAACTCATGGAACTTCGGGCAGACTTGGAAGAGCGGTTTAAGACGGGAAGAATGCAGGAAAATCTTATCGCGGAATTCTTTTTGACAAAAGCATTGACAAATGCTTGAAAAAATGTTACAAATATAGAGGTGCTTTTTTGAAAAAGACACATTCGGAGACGTATCGAAGTGGTCATAACGAGAACGACTCGAAATCGTTTTGCCTTCACGGGCACGAGGGTTCGAATCCCTCCGTCTCCGCTATAAAAAATGGCAGAAAACGACGGAAAACCGTCGTTTTTTGTTTGAAAATCGAAAGAATGTTCTGATTACCTCGTGATTACCCCCAAAATTCGGAAAGGAAAATTTTTATTTCTACATTTCAAAACATAGGAAAAATAAAAAACTAAACAGTCGGTACTGGTATTTTCGCTGGTTTGTGTGCTGGAGACGGAAATTAAGTAGCCTAAGAAAGCAAAGAGGTGTCAGTTTTGGCACTTTTTTGTTGTAATAAAAGCTATAAATTTGCTGACTTGAAAAAGTAAATTCCAGTGCAAGAGTAAATTCCACGGGCTTTTAAA
>OKSX01001706.1_pt1 | contig 10350 bp, 10 predicted proteins | sample 1606391 | NCBI WGS metagenome assembly OKSX01 (sample SAMEA3879578, study PRJEB24766) | human gut metagenome | biome: human-associated habitat; feature: feces | place: USA | collected 1985/1987
CATTTTGACTTTATGTCAGAGACAGCCAGACGCATTACTTACTTAAATTTATAAATCCATTTCATGAGTTTTTTCTTTAATCACCATCATCAATATGGCACAAATACTCAAACTCACCGCATAAACATACACCGAAGTCAGCATGCCTTCTCCTGAATATTTCTTCAAATTTTCAATACTGCTCCAATTTACTGGTGAAAACAGCATCATCCAGCTTGTCTGTTCATTATAAAAATAAATAACGACTGGATCAGCCAGAACAAGACAACTCGCTGCCAATATTCCCGGCCAGTTTTTTCCTGTTACAACATTAAATGCGTACACAAGATACCCTAACAGCATAACCGTAAGACTGCTTACCATATACGAATAAAATGCAGCATTCCATACAGTTGTACTCGAAATGACATTTTTCGGATATACCTTAGAATACAAAACATAATTCATCAGTTTATTCGAGGATATTTCCCATATGCTTCCCCAGCCATTCCACTCCAGACAAGGAAGCACTACGAGAAAACTACATGATGCGATGAATGCCATATAAATAAAGGATGCGATTGCGATGTATAGACATTCTCCCTTCCACCATCCTCTTCGCCCTGCTCTGTGAATTAAAAACCATTTATTATCCTTTAAAAATGGGGCGTCACAGAACAATAAAATTCCGCCAAAGAAAACATATCCTGCAGTCATAAATAATAGTGTAACAACAGCACCTGCAATTCCTCTTATAGAAAATACCTTGCACCTCTGTACATTATTTTTGAAAAATGCACATGCAATAACCGGCATAATGGTCTTAATTAAAAGTGTAGGTAACGCCCATATTGCATAGCCTGTCAAAATATCCGCCATAGCTGAACCGATTCCCCCAGCTAATGCTCCGACAACCGGTCCGAAAAAATAAGCACTGATTAAAATAACACTGTCACCAAGATGTGCATATCCAAGTGGTATTGGAATCTGAACCACCATTGTTGCAACACATGTCAATGCCATTAATACAGCTGTAACACACATCTGAGCAACATTAATATGCAATCCTTCTTTTCCATTTTTCACTTCTGTCTGTTGTAATTCCATAATTCTCTCCTTGTCTTTAAATAAACTTTTATTGAGAATAACAGAATATGTGACATGTGTATATTGCCATTTTAAAACAATTTGATAATGCCAGTTTGACAATTTATTTTTTTAATAAATTTTGATTTATACAAGCATATAATTTCATCATTCAAATCTTATTTTTATTTCATCTTCATCTTTTTCCCAAATTGCAAACTTAAAAAATGCAACAAACTCTTTCGATTCTTGTGTTTTTAACCCCGTCATTATTAATATCTCCCTTTAAATTTATAGAAACCAACTTAATCTTTTATTTTTCCTTTATTATAACTTTTACTATAATTTAACAATCTTTATATCAACTATATAATCTACATGTATACCATAATCCACTTTACCTGCATACAATTCACAATATATCAATAGTCTTTATTAAAAAATCCGCTACTCAAAAAGTAACGGACTTAAAATTATTTATGTTTTTCTATGAATTCTCTCATCAATTCAGAAATTGCAGCAGTCTGACTTACTTGTACTTTTCACTTGCCTTGTCTGTACTGACCGATTACCTTTCGGCATTTTTTATTCCCATCTTTTTAATAAAATATATGATAAATTTTACAATTCCTATTGCAATAAAATATATTCCTAATTTAAACAGCATAATATATGCATTGCCCCCTTTCATGTACGTTGCCACTCTGACAAACCATGTGGTCTTCGAACCTTTTATTTTTTTGACATTGCGTATCATCCTATACACGTAAAAAAGCCGCAATTCCTCGGAACTGCGGCTTTTATGCATGTTTTTAAACTTTTACAATTAGAACTTGCCGTTGTCAGCTGCTTCCTGAACAGCAACTGCAACTGCTACTGTAGCACCAACCATTGGGTTATTACCCATGCCGATAAGTCCCATCATCTCAACATGAGCAGGAACTGAAGAAGAACCAGCGAACTGAGCATCTGAGTGCATACGTCCCATAGTATCTGTCATACCATAAGAAGCAGGACCTGCTGCCATGTTATCTGGATGAAGTGTACGACCTGTACCACCACCTGAAGCAACTGAGAAATACTTCTTGCCTGCTTCAAGCCTTTCCTTCTTATATGTACCTGCAACTGGATGCTGGAATCTTGTAGGGTTTGTTGAGTTACCTGTGATAGATATATCAACATTCTCCTTCCACATGATTGCAACACCTTCTGTTACATCGTTAGCGCCGTAGCAGTTAACCTTAGAACGAAGACCATCTGAATATGCTGTTCTAGAGATTTCCTTTACTTCGCCTGTTGAATAATCCATCTCTGTCTCAACGAATGTGAATCCGTTAATTCTTGAGATAATCTTAGCAGCATCCTTACCAAGACCGTTAAGGATAACTCTAAGAGGTTTCTGTCTAACCTTGTTAGCCTTCTCTGCAATACCGATAGCGCCTTCAGCAGCAGCGAATGATTCATGACCTGCAAGGAATGCAAAACATTCTGTCTCTTCTTCAAGTAACATCTTTCCTAAGTTACCATGTCCAAGACCAACCTTTCTCTGGTCAGCAACTGAACCTGGAATACAGAATGCCTGAAGACCTTCACCGATAGCTGCAGCAGCTTCTGAAGCCTTTCTTGCACCCTTCTTGATAGCGATTGCTGCACCTACTGTGTAAGCCCAGCATGCATTTTCAAAACAAATTGGCTGGATACCCTTAACCATAGCATATACATCTAATCCGGCATCCTTAGTAATCTTTTCAGCTTCTTCAATACTAGCTATACCATAGCTGTTAAGAACTGAAGTAATCTTATCTATTCTTCTCTCATATGATTCAAATAAAGCCATTCTAATTGTCCTCCTTACTTAACTTCTTCATCTGTTCTTGGGTCAATAATCTTAACAGCATCTGCAACTCTTCCGTACTGTCCGCAAGCCTTCTCATATGCTGTTGTAGGGTCATCACCCTTCTTAATGAAGTCTGTCATCTTACCAAGGCTGACAAACTTGTAACCGATAATCTGGTTGTCCTTATCAAGGGCGATACCTGTTACATAACCTTCAGCCATCTCAAGGTAACGAGGACCTTTCTTTAATGTACCATACATAGTACCAACCTGAGAACGAAGTCCCTTACCAAGATCTTCAAGACCGGCACCAACTGCAAGTCCACCCTCAGAGAATGCGCTCTGAGTTCTTCCGTAAACGATCTGTAAGAATAACTCTCTCATAGCTGTGTTAATTGCATCACAGACAAGGTCAGTGTTAAGAGCTTCCATAACTGTAAGTCCTGGTAAAATCTCTGCTGCCATAGCTGCTGAATGTGTCATACCTGAACATCCGATAGTCTCAACTAAAGCTTCCTGAATGATACCTTCCTTAACATTAAGAGTAAGCTTACATGCACCCTGCTGAGGAGCACACCAGCCTACACCATGTGTAAAACCTGAAATATCTTCAACCTTCTTATTCTGTACCCATTTACCTTCTGTTGGCACTGGAGCTGCTCCATGATGAACGCCCTGTGCTACTGGACACATATTCTCTACTTCCTGTGTGTAAATCATCTTATTACTCCTTTCGTAATTCATAGTGTTTACTATAAATGAAACGACGGCCAGAAGCCGTCGTCCAAGCCTTGACTATTTTCTCACAAACTTTTGCATTAGTCAATGTGAGACACAACATTTTTACATTAATAAAACAAAAATTTCACATAATTATCTCTTAGTTACTACTTCGCCCTGCTTCTTATATATAGAACCTGCCGGAATAAAGCCTCTTACGCTTGAAAGCGGATAAATATTACTCTCTCTTCCAACAATTGTTCCAGGATTAAGTACGCTGCCACAGCCAACCTCAACATTATCTCCAAGAAAAGCACCAATCTTTTTGATACCTGTATCAATATTGCAGTCAGGTCCTTTAATAGTAATAAGCTTCTTGTCAGACTTAACATTAGAAGTTATAGAGCCCGCTCCCATATGAGCCTTGAATCCAAGAATTGAATCTCCAACATAATTATAATGCGGAACCTGTACCTTATTAAAAAGAATTACATTCTTAAGCTCAGTTGAATTACCAACAACAGCGCCTTCACCTACAATAGCTTTTCCACGGATAAATGCACAGTGTCTTACCTCGGCATCTTTACCGATAATTGCAGGTCCTGCAATATAAGCTGATGGAAATACATTTGCAGTTCTGTGAACCCATATATTCTCCCCACGCTTCTCATATTCATCTTCTGGCAGTGCATTGCCAAGTTCTACAATAAAATCACCAATCTTCGCAAGTACTTCCCATGGATATGTACAGTCTTCAAATACCTTTGCTGCAATAGTCTCATTAAGGTCATACAGATTACTTATCTTTAATGCATCATTATTCATATCAAATATCCTCTTTATATCAATTATTCAACAGTAACAGATTTTGCAAGGTTTCTTGGCTTATCTACATCGTTACCCTTAAGAACTGCTGTATAGTAGGCAATAAGCTGTAATGGGACTGCCGCAACCATAGGCATAAGAAGCTGGTCGGCCTGTGGAAGCTTAATAACAATATCTGCCACTCCATCCTCAATATCAAGCTCTGGTTCTGCAATAAGCACTACAAATGCTCCTCTTGACTTAACTTCCTTAATATTACTTATAGTCTTTTCCTCAAGATTCTTCTGTGTTGCTATTGCAATTACAGGCATCTGTTCTGTAATAAGCGAGATAGTTCCATGCTTAAGCTCTCCTGCTGCATATGATTCAGAATGAATATAAGATATCTCCTTTAACTTAAGAGAGCCTTCCATACTGAGTGCATAATCAAGACCTCGTCCTATATAAAGAAGACTGTCTGCATTAATAAGCTTAGAAGCTGCAAACTGACACTTACTCTCAAGTGCAATGGCTTCTTCAATAACCTCAGGTATTTCTTCAAGCATCTTAGTGTATCTGCTGCATTCTGCCTCATCCATCTTACCATTAGCATAAGCCAATTCAAATGCAATTAAATACATAATTGATATCTGAACCATATATGCCTTTGTTGAAGCAACTGAAATCTCAGGACCCGCATGTGTATATACAACCATATCTGCTTCTCTTGCAATTGATGAACCCTTAACATTAACAATTGCCATAGTATCAGCACCTGCCTGTTTTGCAAGTTCAAGTGCAGCCTTAGTATCAGCAGTCTCACCTGACTGTGATATAACAATCATAAGATCATCTTCACTGATAAGAGGATCTCTGTATCTGAATTCTGATGCAATATCAACAGTTACAGATACTCTTGCCATCTTTTCTATTATATATTTTCCTACCATTCCGGCATGCATTGCAGTACCACAGGCAACAATATATATATTCTTATAATTCTTTAACTTATCAGGATTGAATCCTTCTGCACTGAAATCAGGCATATCGTCCATGATTCTTGGCATAATTGTTCTCTTTACAGAATCTGGCTGCTCATGAATTTCCTTAAGCATAAAGTGCGCATAACCGCCCTTTTCTGCAGCATCAACATCCCAGTCAGCAGTATTTAATTCCTTATGTATCTCATTACCATGAACATCGTATATCTTAACTGAATCCTTCTTAATAACTGCAATCTCATTCTGGTCAAGAAGGTAATAATCTCTTGTGTAGTGAATAATAGCCGGAACATCAGATGCTATGAAATTCTCATGTTCTCCAACGCCAACAATAAGAGGGCTGTCCTTTCTTACTGCAAATATCTCATCAGGGAAATCCCTGAACATAATTCCAAGTGCGTATGAACCCTTAATCTCTGACAGTACCTTTGCAATAGTCTTCATCGGGTCACCATCATAATAGTAATCAAGCAGCTTTGCAGCAACCTCAGTATCTGTTTCACTTGCAAAGCTATATCCCTCTCCGACAAGAAAATCCTTAAGCTTCTTATAGTTCTCAATTATACCGTTATGTACAATAGTAACTCTCTTATTGCCATGTGGATGTGAATTAATGTCTGATGGTTCTCCATGCGTAGCCCATCTTGTATGACCAATTCCAACATGTCCTTGTGGTTTTCCTTCTTCATCCATCTTCTCAACAAGGTTGGCAAGTCTTCCCTTGCACTTCTTGACCTTTATATTACCATGATCAAATACCGCAATACCTGCTGAATCATATCCTCTGTATTCAAGCTTAGATAATGCATCTACAAGTACATCTGCGCTTTCTCTGTCCCCTACATATCCTGCAATTCCGCACATATATTTAATTCCTTTCACTCATTTACTTATAATTCTTAGCGGTCTCGTTAAAAAGTCCTATAAGCCCCGCCTGATTCCTTAATGCCATAACAGCCCTTGTTCTTCTCGAAACAAAACCATCAAGCTTTTCCATATACTCATCTGCTGTAATATTCCCCTCTGCTACACCTGTAAGTCCTTTTTCCCAGCTTGCCGTAAGCTCCGGATTAAGCAGATGCCTGATAGAATTATCTACAACATCATATATTATCTCACCTAAAAATGTAGGTGTAATAATCTGTGTCTTAGAATTAATAGAAATATACTTAATAGTATTAAGTTTTTTAAGGATTTCAGCTCTGGTAGCACTTGTTCCTATTCCACTACCCTTAATCTGGGCACGCAGTTCCTCATCTTCAATAAGCTGTCCTGCATTCTCCATTGCAAGAATAATAGAACCTGAATTATATCTCTTAGGAGGTGATGTTTCACCTTCTTTGATATTAAACCCATTAAATGTGATTGTAGAACCTTTTCTGTATTTTTTCAATACCTCAAATAAAGCTGCATCACATTTATTATCATCCTTATTATCGGCACTATCATCTTCCTTTACTTTTGCGTCATTTCTCGCCTTTGCAAATGAGTTCTTTGCTACGCCCAGATACCCTTCATCTACAAGCACTTTAAATGAAGCATACAGCTTTTCATTCTTTACATCACTGGTAATACTTACCTTCTGATAAATAGCCGGTGGATAGAATATACTTAAGAATCTTCTTACAATTATCTCATAAGTTCTCGCAGCTGTAACTGACAAGTTCTTTAAATTATTAAACCCCTGTCCTGTCGGAATAATCGCATAATGGTCTGTGATTGCTTTATCGTTGCAATATCTTGTCTTTTCAATCCCCTTCTGCATATTATTCTGTAATATATGCTCAGCTATCTCCTTCACAGGCGGAAAATTCCTGAGTCCTCCTATATTCTTATGTATTTCCTTACTTACCGCAGTCGATAACACTCTCGCATCAGTTCTTGGATAAGTAACCAGTTTCTTTTCATACAGTTCCTGAATAATATTAAGGGTCTCATCAGGGCTTATCTTAAACAGCTTGCTGCATTCATTCTGAATTTCAGCAAGATTATACAGAAGCGGTGGATTCTTGGTTTCTTTCTTTCTCTCAATAGAATCAACTACCCCCTGTGCCGGCAGTGGATCAGATAAGAACTTAACAAGTTCCTCAGCCTTTTCCCTTTCCTTAAAACCATTATCCTTATATAAATATGGCGTACCAGCATACATGCTCTTATCACTTACACGCCATTCTGCATCAAATATTGAATTGTCAGCCTGTGCCTGTCCAATAACTCTGTAGAATGGTGTCTTTACAAAGCTTCTTATCTCCCGTTCCCTTCTTACTACCATTCCAAGAACACATGTCATAACCCTTCCGACAGATACAACTGCCCTGTCAAGGTGCAGGTAATTAGCAATATTGCGTCCATATTTCAATGTAAGAACTCTTGAGAAATTAATTCCCATAAGATAATCTTCCTTCGCACGAAGATACGCTGAATCACTCAGATTATCATATTCAGATATATCTTTAGCCGTATTAATTCCTTTAAGAATCTCTTCCTCGGTCTGCGAATCAATCCACACACGACGCTCTTTCTTTCCCTTAACGCCTGCCTCCTGCCTCACAAGCCTGTATATATATTCTCCCTCTCGTCCTGAATCGGTACACACATATATATATTCAACATCATCCCTTGTAAGAATGTCTTTAACTATATTAAACTGTTTCGCAACTGCAGGTATAACCTCATACTTGAATTCCTTTGGTATGAATGGCAATGTGTCAAAGCTCCATCTTTTCAGATTAGGATCATATGCATCCGGGTAGCTCATAGTTACCAGATGTCCTACACACCATGTCACAATATGGTCTCCACCCTCAAGATATCCGTCTTTTCTTGTGAAGTTCACATGCAGTGCCTTGGCAAACTCCTGCGCCACGCTTGGTTTTTCCGCGATATATACGGATTTTCCCATTATATCCCTCATTTCTGTGTCTATTACACAATTATTATTCTCCTGAAGCATCAAGAGTTCCCATATAAGCTGGTATATATTCTTTTATAAAAAAATCTGCTTCCGGAATATTCATATCAACAATAGCCTGATATATTGTCTTTTCCGCATCAGCAAAATCCATATTACCAGACTTCTTTTCCTCAAGACATTTGATATAAGCTGACATCTTATCAGCCGCCTTTACATATTTCCAGAGTTCTTCTTCCTCTTCTGTCTCTGATAACACACCCTTATAATGTGCTCTTATATCAGATGACAGACCTGAGAGCATCTGCTCCTCTGCAACATGCTCTACTTCCTTATAAGCATTTCTTATAACCGGATTGTAATACTTTACAGGAGTCGGAAGATCACCCGTAATTATCTCTGTAACATCATGATACATTCCAAGAATTGCAAGCCTTTCAGCATTAATATTCCCACCATATATCTCATTGTTGATAATTCCCAATGCATGTGCTATGAATGCCACTTCAAGACTATGCTCGCACAGATTCTCATGGCGTGTATTCTGCATAAGTCCCCATCTGTTAATATATTTCATTCTCGACAGCATTGCATAAAAATAATTTTCCTTCAATGTAAATGTCCCCTCTTTACTCTTTAAGTCGTTTCATAATTTTATATCATAATAGGTTTTTAAGCAAGTAAAAAGAGATGCCATCTCTGACATCTCTTTTCTGGTATGTGTATTAGAATTTAATTATTCTGCATCCTTAGGAGTGATATAACCCTGTGCCTTAAGAAGCTCTGCAATAAGAACAGCTCCACCTGCAGCACCTCTTAATGTGTTGTGTGAAAGACCAACAAACTTATAATCAAACACACTGTCTTCTCTTAAACGGCCAAGTGAAACACCCATTCCGTTCTCATAATTTACATCAAGCTTAACCTGTGGACGGTCATCTTCTTCAAGATACTGGATGAACTGCTTTGGAGCACTTGGAAGATTAAGTTCTTGTGGAACTCCCTTGAAGCTTCTCCACTTTTCAATAATCTGTTCCTTAGTTGGCTTCTTCTCAAAGTTAACAAATACAGCTGCTGTATGTCCATCAAGAACTGGAACTCTGATACACTGACATGTGATAACCGGATCACTTGCAGGAACAATCTTTCCATCCTCAATCTTACCCCATAATCTTAAAGGCTCTTTCTCAGACTTTTCTTCCTCGCCACCAATATAAGGGATGATATTCTCAACCATCTCTGGCCACTGTTCAAATGTTTTACCAGCACCTGAGATTGCCTGATATGTTGTTGCAACAACAAGCTTTGGTCCGAATTCCTTTAATGCATTAAGAGCAGGTGTGTAGCTCTGGATTGAACAGTTAGGCTTAACACAGATAAATCCTCTCTTAGTACCAAGTCTTTCTCTCTGATATTTAATAACTTCAAGATGCTCTGGGTTGATTTCTGGAACAACCATAGGAACATCTGGTGTCCAACGATTAGCACTGTTATTAGAAACAACTGGAACTTCTGCCTTAGCATATCTTTCCTCTATAGCCTTAATCTGGTCCTTAGGCATATTAACTGCACAGAATACGAAATCTACCTTAGAAACAATTTCATCAAAATCCTTATCCATATCATATACAGTCATCTTCTTAACGAACTCTGGCATTGGTGTCTGCATCTTCCAGCGTCCTTCAACAGCATCTTCATAAAGCTTTCCTGCTGAACGTCCTGAAGCTGCTACTAAAACAACCTCAAACCAAGGATGATTCTCAAGTAATGTTATAAATCTCTGTCCTACCATACCTGTACCGCCAAGGATACCAACTCTTAACTTATCGCTCATTTTTAACTCCTTCAATATGTAAAATCTAAAAGACACTTCCCTCTGTTCTGTCTTTCTGTGACGGACATTTGTTTTTGTGTCTAAGAAAATATATCACAGCCTATAGGATAATGCAAGCCATTTTTAAATATTTTAAGATTTTTCTTAATAAAAATATATTTTTTTATGTAAAAATGAAA
>OKSX01001710.1_pt1 | contig 10334 bp, 10 predicted proteins | sample 1606391 | NCBI WGS metagenome assembly OKSX01 (sample SAMEA3879578, study PRJEB24766) | human gut metagenome | biome: human-associated habitat; feature: feces | place: USA | collected 1985/1987
ATAAGTCGGGTGATGATAGGTTTTTCAAAGAACACTTACCTAATCCCTTGCCAGTGGGATATTTACTAAGCAGCTTGTACGGGCGCACAAAGGTAGCGTATGTAGGACGACATATTGGCCGAGGTGAGGGCCTTCCAGCACTCCTCGATGAGAATCATCTTGCGGACGCCTTTCAGCCGCCGCATCTTCGAAATGAAGGTCTCCATGATGATGAGCGTCACCACCGGCAGCAGCGTCCGGTTCGAGGAGATGTTGTCCAGCTCGAAGACGATGAAACGCTTGTCCAGCAAATCAAGCTGTTTGTCGGAGTTCAGCAGGTAGTCGTATTCGCCGCCCTTATAGTAAGGTTCCAGCACGTTCAGGAAATTTTCGAGGTCGAAATCCTTCTCGCGCACGCGCTTCTGCTCCAGAAGCCGCCGGTAGTCGGTTTCGACGAACTCGTAAAAGGTATCGAACGAGGGGACGATGGAGCGGTCGGTGCGGAGCTTCGAGAGGTAGAGGTTCACGGCGTTCGAGAGCGCCACCTCCTCCGAGCGCGTCGGCTCCTCGGATTCGCGTTTCCAAAGGGTCAGCAGCAGCGTCTTGAGCGACTCGCGCTTCTCCACGTCGTACACTCCGTCCTCGACATAGAAGGGATTGAAGGCGATGGGCGCCTCCTCGGTGTAGGTGAAATACACCCCGTCGCGGCCCTTGGTCTTGGCGTGAATCAGCGAGCAGAGCCCTTGGTAGGAGTTGCCCGTGTCGACCAGCAGGATATGCGAACCCTGCTCCCAGTACTGACGAACCAGATGGTTCGTCAGATAACTCTTGCCCGAGCCCGACGGTCCGAGGATAAATTTATTCCGATTCGTGATGACGCCGCGCTTCATCGGAAGATCCGAGATATCCAGATGAATCGGAATGCCCGACAGGCGGTCGGACATCTTGATTCCGAAGGGCGAGAGCGACGAGCGGTAGTTGGTCTCCCCGTTGAAAAGACAGAGGGCCTGATCGAGAAAGGTGTAGAAACTCTCCTCGGCAGGGAAGTCGGCCTCGTTGCCGGGAATCGCCGCCCAGAACAGCACCGGCACGTCCACCGTGTTGTGATGCGGCGTGCATCCCATCAGCGCGAGCTGCGAGCCCACGTCGTTGCGGATGCGCTTCAGCTCCGCTTCGTTCTCGGCCCATGCCATGACGTTGCAGTGGCACCTTACGGAGCGCAGCCCCTGCGAATGCGCCTCATTGAGGTACATTTCGATGTCGAGTAGGTCAGCCCCCTTACGGGAGCTTTCCCCTCTAAGAACCGTACGTGAGAGTTTCCCCTCATACGGCTCAAGCAATTCAAAACTTTTATTTGTAACTAAAAGCCGGCTCATAGTAACTTCCATTTATTTCTGTTAGTAATTCGGCTGCAATGGTCATGTATTAGGACTTTCGCCTTTCTACTGCTCCCTGTCATTTCAGTAATTTTCCAGGGAGTTTCCCGTGTGATGTGCTTGCCACACACAGGGCAACATTGCATTTGCTGATTCCACAGGCGATAGATATATTGCTTGCCGTCTAAGTGTGCAAGCATTCTTCGGGTCTTGTATTGATCGAAGAAATCTTTCCAATCGGCATCATATGGGTTGGCCTCACTGCGGATTTTGATATGTCGCTTTATTTTCGTATCCGACAATCTCACAAGAGTGTGGTATTTATCCACTTTCCTGTTTTCAAGCGGTACGGCAAAAGTCCAGCTTCTACCTCTTACAGTGTGATAATACTTGTTGGCAATCCATCGTTTACCTTTTTTGGGATGTCTTCTGCGAGACCATCGCCATAGTTTGTTGAAAATTTGTGCATCTGTTTTACGGAAAGTTTCCGATGCAGAACACCCCTTGTAGTAGTTCGCCCATCCTCTAATGACTGGGTTTAGCAATCGTATCAAAGATTGTTGCTTAGAAGACTTGTTCTTGTCCACTATTTCACGAACCTTATCTAAAAATCTCTTTCGACTCTTCTTGGATGGTTTTGTGATAAACTTGCCTTTATATTTTCTGATATTGAACCCAAGAAAATCAAACCCTTCTTCTATATGAGTTATCTTAGTCTTTTCTTCTGATAAGGTAAGCCCTCTTGCTTGAAGAAACTCAATGACTAATGGTTTAACATGGTTCTCCAACAACTCCTTACTCTCTCCTGTGATAATAAAATCATCCGCGTAGCGAACAAGATTTATCATAGGAGTATAGTAATTTTTCTTCGAGCGGTTTATCGGAAAGCTATCGGCAAGCAGTTTTTCCAGTCCGTCCAAAGTCATATTTGCAAGAGTTGGGGAGATGATGCCGCCTTGAGGAGTTCCCTCCTCTGTCGGAAAAAGTTGCTTGTTGAAAATAAATCCACTTTTCAACCATTTACGGAGCAAAACTTTATCCATAGGGATATTGTCAAGCAACCATTCATGACTGATATGGTCGAAACAACCTTTGATATCACCTTCTAAGATCCATTGTGGGGATGTCGTCCTTGCCAGGTCATTGAAGCATTGTTGAACGGCATCTGCCGTGCTCCTTTCTTTTCTGAAACCATAAGAATTGGCATCAGCCGTTGTTTCAGCTACGGGAGCCAGTGCCATCAGATACAATGCCTGCATAGCCCGGTCTTTCATAGTTGGTATACCCAATGGTCTTAATTTCCCGTTACTCTTTCTGATATGTACTCGTCTCAGAGGTTGGGGTGTATAACCTCTCCTTTTCAGTTCGGTTATTGCACACACTTTAGCATCTGGCGTTTTCCATGTTACCATATCGACGCCAGCCGTTTTACTCCCATTATTGGAAGTTACACGTCTTACCGCTAATGCTTTAGCGTAAAACGAGTGGGTCAGTGTCCACTGCAAGGCTTTGACCTTGTTGTGGCGACCCTCTTTTTGAGCCTTTACAATACGCGCTTGTAGCTTTTGAACCGCAGCTTCGCATTTGAGCCAATTTATACTGTCCCATTTGCTCTGCGTTTGGTCAGTCGATGCACACGATTTTTTAATTTCGTTCATTTGCTTTTCTCCTTTTAAAAGTTCTAAAAGTTTCTTGTAAAGAATCACCTACCGCAGAAGTCAGCCTGCTTTCGCAGCGGGATGATGTTTCAATCCCTATTCACCCCATTACAGGGTGGCATTCGCTTTTTCTGCAATCCTATACCCGCACTCCATTCGGCATTCCTTACGGTCTGCTTACCTGTCATTGGCAGGAGAAATACGGGCTTACTACGTTCCGTGCAAGTAACTTATAAGTGGGTTAGGTTCTGTCTATTACACCGGCAGTACTCTGTTCGTGTATTCCCAGAATGGAGAGGAATAACCGACTGCTTCCCTTTTGGGCTGAAGCCTATCAGTATCTTTGGCTTCTTCAACCTTACGACGTTTAGACGACAGTTCGCTTACGCTAACCATACCACCCAAGCCAAGCTCCCTGACTGTATGATACTAACAGCCATTGTCTTTCCCTCACGGTTCTGACTGCTCCTTTCGGAAGGGCTACCTTGTCTGGACAGCTTTGATACAGTATATTACTATTGGTGCATCTGTCCATAGGCTACCGTTGACGAAACAACGGGTTAAATCTAAGTTTAACAATTACTTACACAGCGACGTATCGCACCCACTCCCGGTTGATGGCGTTCGAGCGCGAATAGCCCGCCAGCGAGTTCATGTTCCGGGCCGAGGCTTCGAGGCGCTTGAGCGTTTCGTCGTGGTCGTCGAGGAAGATCACCTGATTGTAGACATGGTTGCAGGAGAGCAGCAGCCCCACGGGCGCCGCGAACGAGAGGCGGCAGTCCGAGCGGTCGGTCGAAAGGCGTTCGTAGCGGAAATCCGTCGCCACGCTCTGTGGCAGCATATCCAGATCGGAGAGCGTGTGCATCGTAAGGAACTTGTCTCCGATGCGCATCACGCCCGGGTCGAGACGGATATCTTCGTTGACGACCGGACTCCGCTCGTCCGAGAGGGCGAAGTAACGGGCCAGCAGCCCGGCGTCGTCTGCCGTGCCGACGATCTCCGTTTCCGTTAGCCGCTCGACGTGCACGAGGCCCGAATCGTTCAGAATGCGCTCCATCTGCTCCGCGGCCTCCAGAAAGCGCGTCACGGCGTCCGTGTCGCGCATCTCCCGCGGGACGATGAAACCCCGGCACAAGACAGACGAGGCGCTGGTCTGCCGCATCCGTTCGGGCGTGGTCTTCGTAACGAACAGGTAGCACGTATGGCGCAGGTAGGGCCGCTCGTTGAAATGACGTTCGTAGGAACGTGCGAGAAAGCTCCGCTCGGAACCCTCCTCCGGAGCCGTGTATCGTTCTTCGATAAAGAAGTCCTGTTTGTGGACGACGGTGTAATCCGGCAGCACTTTCAGGGCTTTGAGCCATGCACCGTGCAGCGCTTCATACTCCTCGCCCGTGAGGGTGAAGAGTTCGGGCAGCAAGACGCGGTAAGCCGCGGTGATGTCGGCGAACTTGGAGATGATGCAGTTGTTCTCGACGCGCAGCAAAGGGAATTTCGATTCCAAGGTCGAGGTTTTCAAGGTTCCGCGCATAGGATTACGGTTTTACGGTTCGAGGGTTACGAATGCGTAGCAGCCGCCGGATGGCCCGACGATGGATGATGCGCCGCGGATGCCGGCGCGAGGCCATGAGCTTTTGAAGTCCGTAGGAGCCGAAACGGCGGCTCAGGTAGAAGGTGCCGCCCGTGACGGCAAGGCCGGCCGCGAGGGCGAAGAGGATGCAGAAGCCCTGCGGGACGCCGCTCATGTACATTCCGGCGAAGCAGACGAAGACGCCCAGAAGCCCCGCGACGAACAACACGAGGTACTGCGCTGTGAGCCGTAGGCTAAGAACCCGGTGCCTTGCCGTATTTCTACGGTAGGTTTCCAAGAACTCGCCTCCGAACCGTGCTTGCACCTCTCGGCGCACACGGCTCTCCACTAACATATTCAGTCTATTATCCCGTGATGTATCTTGTTGTGACAGGGAATACATACAGCTAACGTCTTTCTCTGACGTCCAATCATTTGGATTTTCCATGGCTCTTTGCCTTTTAAGTCTTTGAGTCTTTTGACGTGGTGTATTTCAATGTTTTCCGTTGCGCCACACAATTCAACTTACCCGCTTTTAACCTTTGTATAAGGCTTGATACAGTGGTATTGAAAATCGTGTTGGCTACATAATCACAACTCGCGTCCATCGCGGTTGTTTTACGCTTAAAGCTCCCGTTGAAGAATACCCGCATCTTCTTTCCTCCTTTCTTGTCCTCATAGAAAACCGCAAAATCTTTGTGATGTCGATACTTTGCGATAATCTTTCGGGCTGTCGTACTGTACTTTCGTGCAAAAGTCTTATACAGACTGTATTGCATGATGTACTTGAAAGAATTCAGGTGTGAACTGTTATTTGCGATAGAAAAATAGTTTGCAAAACCTCGGATTTCTCTGTTATAGGCATCCAGTATTTCGAGGTCGTCCAGATGTAGCAACTTTGTCCGGCTTGTGGGTTTCCATTTCGCTTTACCCTCGAATTGATGAATTTCCATCGCCTCGTAGTAGAGAAGTTTATCCCGCATTGTGAACATTGGCACTTCCAACACTACCTTTTTGCCGTAAGCCTTAATAAGTACTCCCGATTTCTCGCCTCTTAACGTCTTATCCGTGAATGGTCGGACATAGATTTCATAGCCGAGGAATTTTGCCTTTCTATTGCCGTGCGTGATCAAGGTCTTTTCTTCGGAGAGCGTCAATTTCAGTTTCTCGCCGAGGAAATTCTTAATATCCTCTTTGATGGCCTCACAGTCCGATTTACTGCCAATCACTCCGATAATAAAATCATCGGCATACCTCACATACTTAATCCGTCTATATCCCTCGTCCATTTCATCGACAGAGGGTAAGTGCATCCTGTTTTTCTGATGTTGCTTAATCGCGTCAATCAGTTCCTTCCGAGTATCTTTATCCTCGGTTTGCTTCAGTTTTGTGCCGAGCCACCAAATTTTCCTGGAATACCGTTTGTACTCAAGGTTCATTGCCCGTCTGTCGCCTCTATCGAATTGACAGGCATACTCTTTCATGTACTTATCCAGCTTGTCGAGATAGATATTAGCCAGTATCGGGCTAATGATGCCACCTTGCGGTGTTCCGCTGTATGTTCTATGAAATGTCCAATCTTCGATGTAGCCAGCTTTCAAAAATTTCCACATTAGCCGGATAAAGCGGTCGTCTGCGATACGTTCTTTCAAGATTCCGATAAGTACATCATGGTTGATGTTATCGAAGAATCCCTCAATGTCGCCCTCGATAAACCACTTGGCCGCAGTAAAATTCTTCTGCACCTGTATCAGTGCGGTGTGGCAGCTGCGTTTGGGTCGGAAGCCGTGCGAGGTGTTCTCAAAACTACCTTCATAAATTGCTTCCAACAGCATTCGCAATACCTCCTGCACTAATTTGTCGTCGATAGACGGTATGCCGAGAGGTCGCATGTTCCCGTTTTTCTTCGGGATGTACGTCCTTCTTGCCGGTTTTGGTTGGTACGACTCATCTTTGAGCGCATCAATCAAATTTTCAATCCGTTTCAGGCTCATTCCGTCGATAGTTTTACCGTCGGAACCTTCCGTCATATTTCCCTGCCTACCTTGTATATTATGGTAGGCGAGGAGAAACATCTCCGAATTGAATAGAACCCTGTAGAGCCGTTCAAACTTGTAGCTCGAAACTTTGCTGTGCTCTGACAGACTGTTTAATACTCTCTCTGGATTTCTCATAATGTCTCACACATTATCCGTTAATTTGTATTAAAAATGTTAGCTGCCACCCTTCGCCATGTACGAGGCTTTCCCTCGCTCGGACTACTACGGTGGCTCCGTTGCCATACCGGATTTTCATAGGTCTGAAACCTAATAGCCTTTCGGCATTCCGGGTTAGGCAATCCACGTTTAATTCTTCGGCAACATAGCTTTGATAGATTGTCGGATACGACTTTCGCCCGTTTCTGCTTATCGCAGTTGTGCTGTAACCTGTTCTGCACCCAACCCTCCAAGGTCGAATCGAGTGTGTTACAGTATGGCGTCTGTAGTTACCTTCCGCCACAGTTTCGAGTTGTGCCACTTGGACTATCGTTCAATCAATCCAGACTTTATCCTCGTATCTATCTTTCATCTCCTGATTCAGTCGCATACTTGGTAACTGTATGACTTATCAGTTTATCGGCAGGCTATACTCCCCGTCCGGTTTCCCTTTCGGATAAGCCGATCGATGATAGGCTATCGAACACTTGCCTAACGTCTTGCTATCGACGCATTTGCCAAAGAACCATTACGTGCGCGCCCTGAAACTCGACTTGACGGCCGACTCCCTTGTTCACTTGGTATTCGGCCATCGCTTAGAGGAAGAATGAACGTAAGACCGTGCCGACGATCACCAGAAAGACGCATGAGAGAAACAGCGCCGTGGCGGATTTCGAAGCGTCCGGGTCACCCGACGAGAATTTCGAGTAGACACGCACGCCGCCGACCAGTCCGAGGATCGCCGCCACGGCGAAGATCAGCTTCGTAAGCGGGTCGAAATAGGACGTTACCATGTTCGTGGCCTCGCTGATGCCGGCCATGCCGTTGCCCTGTGCAAAGCAGGCGAGTGCGGAGCACAGGGAGAAAATCATGAAAATTGCTCTTTTTTTCATCGTTCAAGTAGTTTGGTTAAGGGTGTGAAAAAGGCCGCAGCCTGCTTTGGGAGCATTCTGCGACCGGATACATCGTATTTCCTGCTGCGGAAAAGGCGTCAGCCGTATTCGTTATTCCATTTCATGTCGTAGGTCGTTTTTAATTAAGCATAGGCCCGGATGTCGAAGTTGGCGATGGCCTGCCGTTCCTCGGCCGTGGCATCGCCCATGACGGCGCTCTCTCCGAAGTCCAGCTCTCCGAGCATCGCATGAACCTCCGCGTCACGGAGTTCTGCTCTGGCGGGGAGAGCCGGAAGCGGGAATCGGGCGCCGGCGGGCGCTTCGGGCTCCGAGAGTTCGCCGTCTTCGCCGATCGAGGGCCGCACGACAAGGGTGTTCCACCCCTGCATCGCGGACTTCTCTTCCGAAGCCGGGGCAAATATAGCATCTCCGCCTGCCGGGGCGGTGCCGATGTCCGCCCCTGTCCGCTCCAGTCCGCTCCGATAGGATTTTGACACGATGTCCCGTCCTGAAAAAGGTTTACAGAAAAGAGTAAATCTTATGCAGCAAACAACGAATTCAGACTTATCACGTCATTATTTACCGCGTCAGTTGCGTCATCTGATTTTACAGGAGTATTTGAGCGGAGTCAAGACGGCTCGCCAACTCTCCGAAGAACATGGTATTCCCATGTCTACGATTCATAAGATGGGTCAGCGCTGGAAAGCGAAAAATAGTTGTAGCTTTGTGAGTACCCCTAATCCTTATCCGATCATGTCCCGCGTTACGAGTGAAGAAGCCAGTGAATTATTATCCGAGAACAAAGCCCTTCGGCGGCGCTTGGAAGAGGCTTTATTACGTCTGGAAGGCTATGAGATCATGGGAGATATCCTCCAAGAAGAATACGGTATCGACCTGCTAAAAAAATCCGCAGCCGGACAGTCCAGCGTCTCAAAGAAAGACACACAGCAATGAGCCTGTCGTTTCTGTGCGGGTTGTTCGGCTATACCCGTCAGGCCTATTATAAACATTTACGGCGTAATAGGGAAGGATCCTTGTCCGACACCCTTCTTTTGGAGCGGGTGGGTTACTACCGAAAACTGATGCCCAGGCTCGGCGGTCGTAAACTGTGGCATTTGCTGCAACAAGACGGATTTCCGGTCAGCCGGGATCGGTTATTTACGCTGCTTTCGGAAAACAATCTTCTGGTCAAACGTCGGAAGAAATACAGCGTTACGACCTGCTCGCGGCACTGGATGCGTAAATATCCGAATCTGATCCGGGGTTTCGACCTCGAGCGGCCGCATCGTTTATGGGTCGGAGATATTACGTACATTTCTTTGAAAGAAGGATTTGCATATCTGGCTTTGATAACGGATGCCTATTCCAAACGGATCGTAGGCTATGATCTGAATACGACATTGGAACGGAACGGAGCGCTCCGTGCACTGAGGATGGCCATAGACCAGACTCCGCAGCAAAAACGGCAAGGGTTAATCCATCATTCGGACAGAGGATGCCAATATTGTTCGAAAGAATATGTGAAATTGCTGACCGATAATGGGATTCGCATCAGCATGACTGAAAAGGGCGATCCGTATGAGAATGCAGTTGCCGAACGGGTGAACGGTATTCTGAAGAGCGAATGGATCGACGAGGAATGTTTTGAAAGTTTTCAGGCAGCAAAAGAACGCATCGATGAGATCGTTATCCTTTATAATTCATTCAGACCTCATGCCAGCTGCGATTGGCTTACGCCCTTGGAAGCGGAACTTAGAACCGGGAAACTCAAACATCATTGGGGCCGAAAGACGGTTGTTCGGAAGGCATATGTAAACTTATATCAGGACAATATTTTTTGAACCAAAATGTTTATCTTTAATTATCAATCACTGTAAACCTTTTTCAGGACGGGACACCGAGAGATGAATCCCCGGAGCGTGATGCTGAATGAAAACAGACTGCCTATCGCTGGCTGTAGGCAATCAGATTGTTGCGCAGGATGTCGAGAAAATGCGTCAGACGCAACTTTCGGTTGATGAGCGTATGGCGACACTGCTCCGGGTTGTTGATACGAACGTTGAAAGTTCCGGAAAGCACATCGACAAGTGTCGCCAGATCGACCCGTGTGCCATCGATGCGGCGTATGGCTCCGGAGAGTTGCAGAGCCGTAGCGAGCTCCATGATATCCGTAGGCGTGAATTGCTCGGAGAGGAACAGCGGCGACTTAGGGATTTCGACCGACACCGGATCGGCGATGGAAGGATAGCGAAGCCGGGTGAAAATCAAACGGATCTCGAAATTCGTCAACAGAAGCGCCGATTTGAGCAGCGACGCTTGCGGAGATTCCTTCTCGATAATCCGCTCCTGTAGCCGCATCAGGGAGGATTGGAGGCGGGCAAGTTCGTGCAGCAGGTCAAGGGGCGATTTACAGGATTGAGCCGTAAGACCGTGCAGCAGGTCGATGAACTTTTCATAAGCCGCATGAAAGGCTGTGCACTCCGCATCCGACAATCGACGGTTAAGCAGTGTGTCAAGCATGACGATAAATTGATTTTTGTCCAAGTTCTTCCGAGAGCGGGATTAAACAGCCGTAACGATTCGATTTATCGGATCGTTACAGTTTTTATATAAATAACAGGTGACGAGAAGGCAACGGTTTTTTGTCAGTATCTTGCACTAATTTT
>OKSX01001711.1_pt1 | contig 10333 bp, 6 predicted proteins | sample 1606391 | NCBI WGS metagenome assembly OKSX01 (sample SAMEA3879578, study PRJEB24766) | human gut metagenome | biome: human-associated habitat; feature: feces | place: USA | collected 1985/1987
GCCGAGCTTTTCAGATTTTGGGTGTTTCCCGACTGCACATTTCTTGACATTTCCAATATTATATTCTTGTGCCATAACTCACCGCCAAATTGTTTAGCTAATTTTATGTAGGATTGCTCAATGTCAAAGTCAGGCTACCAGCCTTGATGGTAACGATGGTCGCAGTTTCAACATTACGAGCAGAAGACAGCTCATCAAACATGAGCAGATTTCCGCCAGTCAAAGCGTCGTAAATAACGAAATGCGTCATTGTACCCCAGTTCGCAGTTGACTCATCAAACGAAACCGCAGCAGTATTCTTAATTACACCAGCAGTCGGCTCGCTCAGAACAGTTAGCTTGACACGCTTATAACCAGCGCTTGAAGCCGGTTCAGATACGCCAGATCCATCTACACCAGGTTCAGTCGCGCTTAAACCAATGTAATAATCGCCTGGAAGCGCCGGATTCTCCTTTGTGTGAAATAGATTACCCATCACCTGATTCAAGAAATATGTAGTAGTCATCGCAAATCCTCCTTATTTGATGATTGCCTTATCAATATTGTTTGTAATACCTAAAATGCCTTGGCTTGGAATCTCAGTTTCTCCGGACATATCCTGAATGGTGATCTGATAGATATACTTGCCATATAGGTTCACGGTCTCTTGTGGGAGAAGCGTAACCGTCAGAATATTTTCAACGCCATCATCATTTGCAACAATGGCCATGGGCTTTGATAACACCGGAGTACCTGTACGATTTACTGAATACACCACTGAAAATGTAGCCGTAGCGCCTGATGCGCTGAACGGCTTTCGTGTATCAGTGAATAGGCAAAATCGTAAATCGTGTGTTTCCCCGCCAACAAAAAGGATTTCAGGTAGGTCATAAACTTTTGATTGCATATTAACCTCCAACATTTACGGGAAACTCACATTGGATTTCCAACATACAATTCCCAACCACTTCAAGCAAATTGTCACCACAAACAAGCTTGAAGAATTCAAAATTGAAATATGGATATAGGTTCAAATCCATATTATTTGTAATTACACCATTTTCATTATCCACTTCAATCTCCAAGAAGTAGTCTTGCGGAAGATCGCTCAATGCAAAAAACCTATCGTTATCAGAATGATTGATGATTTTGATAGCGTTACTTCCGTTCAGTGTGATTTTTAGCTTTGGCTGATATCCACCACGATAGCTACCGAGATTGCGCAAAATAATGTTAGTGTTGCCGCTGCAGTTATAGCTATATGTCACCGGATACTGATAGGCAAATGGGGAATCGCATCGAACAGTCAATCAAGCACCGATATCGAACCTGCTCCATATCGGCCTGCTCAATTTCCAACCACTTATAACCATCGACAGGAGACAACCATGCACTGATTGCCTCCCGATCCCAGGCATCAAAAAAGCCGTTTGTTTTCACAAACGACTTATCAGCTCCAAATACCATTTTGAATGTCAATGGCTCATTTTGTGTGATACCATAAAACAGCGGCTTATATCGACCAGAAATACGGTCTTCCGAAATTTCTGCCGGCGTAGGAAAACTACCATTACCAGGAGAAACACCATTGACTTCGTAAAGCCTTAGCCCGTATTCCGTGCAAGGGATACCATCAAAAATAAAATAGTCACCCCAAAAAGCCATAACTGCACCTCCGCTTACTTATCCTTTGGCTGTTCCTCTTCCTTTGTAATCTCACAACCAAGCAAAATGTCTCTCGTCTCTTCAAGAATGGCGATACTTCCACTCAGATTTGCAAGATTCGGCTTCCCGCGAACAGAAATATTGTCAAGCGCATTCAGTACAGCAACTAAACGATTGATAACTTCATCCTTCATATATTAACCCTCTTTCAAAGATTGCAATTCATTTTCAAGCTTGGTGATACGACGATATAGTTTCTGAATCATGTGTGTATTCAGAGAAATGAACTCGCCGTAGCGAAGCTTGTAGTAATTGTCAGTAATTCCGTCTGCCTCGTTGACCTCTTCAATAGGTGCAATAACCAAACCAGCAAAATCCATATTAGACAGGCCGGCGTTGTGAAGAGCATCTTCAACATCCTGTGCAATAAATCCAGAATGAAGTCTTCCACCATGACCATTGTTATACTTAAATGTCGCTGGTTTCAGCCCCATGAAAAATTCATCATAACGATCAAAGTCGTAGTCGATGGTATTCTTCAATCGTCTATCAGAGCGCAGCGTAATTTCTTCACTTGCATAAATGCCATTGGCAGTAATGAAGAAGTCCATTGCACCGATTTCATCCAGACCAGTCATTCGGCATCCAGAATCCGTAACAATGAAGTATGGGGCGTTACCTTCACCATTTCCGCCATACATCATAGAACCGTATGTTCGATTACCGCCGCTACCAGAACCATATCCTTTTGCGAATCCGCCATAGCCACAGGTAAGCGCAATATTATCAGCGTCAATATTACCAGCGAGAATATATGATGCGTTAATAGCAAGATAATATCGACCGTTATATCTGTACGAATAAATACCATCGTAATAATAGTCATCCGAATTCTCGTACAAAGCCTTAGCAATATTACCACGAGTAACATTCGCATCGCTACCGTCTGCGCCGTCATATCCATCACGACCATCTTTACCTTGAATCTTCATTGCAGAAGTCCAAGTATTACCGCCGTCATAAGAATACGAAGCATAGTAGTCATATGAAACGCTCAAGCTTCTGTGCCAACCACTTGAAGACGAACTTGGATAGGAAGAGTACGGAGAGGTAGGTGTTGCATAACTTGATCTGCCATACAAAACGCGAACGGGACTGCTGCCGGTTCCCCAAGTAATGTTTCCTTGAAGATTGATGCTTCCAGTCATCGTGATATTACCAGTTGTGCCGTCAATCTGAATATTTCCAAGATCAAGATAATTGCTATCAAACTTGTTCTTATCAGATGTCAGCATTGACTTTCCAGACTTGTCCAGAAAATCAGATGCTTGTACAACGCCTTTGAAATTACCACTTGCAGCAGAAAGCTCACCGCTGAATTTACCGTCACAGCCCTCAAGCGTACCTTTGATATGAACATTTCCGTCTGTATCGACCCAGAAAGATGCGTTCTTTTCATCAATGGTATACTCATCACCGTCATACAACGGATACTTGCCAATTGCAATTCCGGAATACGGATTTAGAGTGATTTGCACCTGATTAGCATTGTAGATATCAAAAATAGCATTATGGAGAGAAGCGCCGTTTCCATCAACACGAAACACAGAAGTCTTTCCGTCTTTCTTTTTGCTTTCGATAATCATACTGTTGCTGGCAATCAGCTTACCAATGAGACTATCAGCAATTACACCGCTAATAAGCGTACCATCTTCAGATACCATTTGACCGATAGCAAGATTCGCTGTTTGCCAATTATCTGTGGTAAACATGATCGAACCGTTGTTCATCCAAATCTGGTACGGCTCATATTCTGTAGGCGATCCATCAACTCGTTTCCGTAGACGCAAACCAGACTCACTCCATGAAATATCCTGTCCGCTTGATGACATGATATTGTTCTTTGCGATATCCAGCGCAGACTTCATGAATTTGCTTAGTGATGTTTCTGCACCACTATTCACAAACTGATTATATGTCCATTTGCCACTATCAAGCGTTTTGCCCGCAGACACACTATCACTCAAAGCATCTGAATATGAAAAATCATTTCCAGAAAGATTATACTTGCTGGATAATGTCACCTCGAACTTAGACAAATCTTCAAATGGAATATGGACTCCAAGTAAAATAGGCTGCAAAACCTTACCATCACGATCTTGCCAATAAACCTTGCTACCAAGCTCCAAGTGATTTTTGAAATACTTGAATTCTGACATAGCAAGAAAGTTGGCTAAATCAAGTGAAAATGTATAAGAGGGTTGCGAAACTTTTTCCAACACAGTTTTGCCATATTCAAATAGATCCCATTCTACGGTTCTCTGTTCATACTCTGTTGTACTTCTTGTGAAATACAGATTTGCAGTATTGATTTTGAACTGCAATGTACTTCCTGAGCTAATCGCACCATTGACCTCAGATTCAGCTTTCACATTAGACGAAACACTAATAGCCGTACCTGAAATAGATACACAGGCGTTAGGGAACTCTGCGTCATTCAGTGTGCCATCATTAACACGCGCAGTAAACAGAATGTTATTGTTACTATCAAAATCCAAAGACGCACGGATTAGATTCGCTCGAAGAACAAAACCATTCGTGGAACATTCCAAAACACCACCAGATGCAGAATAAATGTCCTTACCAAAATCGTTCTTGACTTTGATAACCTCTGATCTACTGATATTAAAAATAGCGCCAGAGACTTTTACGCTCTCACCTGAGGTATCATAGGTAGCTACCTTTGGAATCACAAACGAATCTTCCGAAATAGAGTCTTCTTTCAGATACCGATTGATGATCTTGTACTCATCTTCTGTAAAATATGCAGATAGGGCGGTCTTGTTGTTGATTGCGACCATCTGCTCATTCAAACTTGAAACTTCCGCAGAAATAGCATCAATTTCAGATTGCTTCTGTGTAATTTCGTCTTTCTTAGCATCAATTTTTGCATTGACACTATTTAGATCGCTTTGTGATTTCAGCCCTTGTGCAATAGCCTGAATAGTAACCGCTTGAATATTTTCAAGGCTTGTCAATTCTCCTTGCAAGGTAGTCATAGCGGCTTGTTCTGTAACAAGCTGAGCGGTTTTCAGAGCTTCTTCAATTGTCAGATTGTAATATTGCTGTTGGTAAGACTTAAATGTTTCCTCCCACAGATTATATTTGTTAATCACACTCTGACTAAAATTATCGAGTGTCATAAAATACCGCAGATTGATAACGCTACTCGTTCCCATCGGATTGACACTTCGGATATCAACACCATCCGCGCCATATACGCCAAGATTAGTTACAATACTTTCGCTATCCTCATCAACACTCACATTTTTCACGAGATTTTTTACAGAAAAATATACGGGTGTAATCGGCGCAGCAGAAGCCATATCACGCACATGAATTAGTCGTTTATAGGTATCAAAATAAAAAATACAACCATATGAGTCCTGCAAATCAGATTTCATGAAATTGTAGATATTTTGATCTCCGCTATCATCGAAAGTGCGATACTTGTCAATTAAAGTTGCATCAACGCTTCCAACACTCCAAGATGGCATTAGTTCAAGAATCATCCCTAAAATTGTTCCTTTCGGAGCAATAGGATTCCACAAATTATATGTCCCCTCTGTCAATGGAAGCTTCTTAAACGAAAACTCATATTCAAGCGAATATGCAGTACAACTTTTGATTTGCTTGATACCATCATCATCCACTTTTGGATCAACCAAAAGGAAGCGACCGTAGTTCATCAAATCAATAATTCGCATTCCGACAACTCGACCATAGTTCTCTGTGAGCTTTCGATCCACATACGCTGGTAGATCGAATGTCAGTGTTGAAATCTCATTATAACAAAGGTCGGCCTCAACATTGAATGCGTACTTTAGCACTCCAATAGGGGTATCATCAAGATTTTGGAGAATCAACACGGGCTGCTCTTTTACATTGATCTTTGCAAAATCAATGACCATACCAAGACCTCCTTTATAGAACAAAGAGGACACCCATTGGGTGTCCTCTTAAAATTATCCTCTGAGCATAGAATTAGCAACCTTGTTTCTAATTCCTTTACGCCGATTTGCACTAATCAGTTTTCCAATTGTGAAATCAGCATAATACTCAGCAAAGCCCTTCATATTTTCTTCCGTCACATTCTGCATCTGGAAGTAGTTCTGAATAGTAACACGATCATCCGTAGACGAATTATCTGTATTGCTATTGTCGTTTGTGATCGACTTAACGACCTCAGAAACAGCGGGTGATGTAGAAGTAAGATTGCCAATCAATGAGTCCAAAACACCAGTAATGCCATATTTCAACGAATTGAAAATACGCATATACTGATCTTTCGTCATAACAAGCTCTCCATCCTTCAAAACAGAAAGGACTTCATCAGCACCTGTAGCTCGACCGCCAACATAACCCTCATCTAAACCAGTATGGAATAGACGCGGGTCATTTGCGGAATCAAGATACCAAACGCCATTCACTTTAACAACCTTGCGCCCCAATAGAGCGGAAAGCTGCTCGGCAAGATCCTCGTTCTCCTTAACCAAACGGTTCTTTTCTTCCTGCGTCTTTGCAGTATGCCAACCCTTACTATTTGTCTGCATCTTACTCAGAATCCTGTCGATTTGCGTTTGCTTATCGTCAGCATTCTTTCCAGCGTAGGAAATTTCAGAGTTAATACCGTTCAGCGCAGACACGACATCGCCGTATTCTTGCGCTGCTGCCTTAGCAGTTCTCCAAGCGGAGGTAATAGAATCTTCGCCATCGATCATATCTCCATATTGCTTATTCCACTCAATTAGGTCTGCGTATAGTTGCTCCCAATTACTGTTGATACGGGCAATAGCTGCATTATACACCTTTTCTTCCGTATCAACTGTGGACTTAACATAGGAGATTTCATCGTTTTTCGTATCCTCAAAAGTATCAGCTTCTTTATCCAAAGCATCAACTTGTGAATTATACGTATAATCTGCTTGATAGTCAGCCAACTCCTGCTGAAGCTGAGCCAGCTCTTGCGCTAACTTTTGCTTCTCAGCATTTGCAGATGCACTCGTATCACGATCCAACTGCGCAAGCTTTGCTTGCTTTTCAGCAATCTCAGCTACTTTTTCTGCAACAGTTCTTTGATAGTCTTCTTCATCCTTAGTCGCAGAAAGAGACTCTTTCTTCAAATCAATGATTTTACGGAAAGCGTCAATCTGTGCTTCCAGAGCATCTACCTGATCCTCAGCCTCTTGACGGACAAGCTCCATCGTCATCTCAATGATTTTCGTTAGAGCATCTTTCTGTTCGTTGTAGATTTCAACGCCAGTTTCACGCATGAGACTGTTATACTCTTTCAGAGTTAAAACACCCTCTTCAAATAGGCGATTGATCTCTTTCAGCTTTTGTTTCAGGTAATCAACCTTGGTGAAGTTAAAATCTCCCCACAAATCAAAATCATCGGCATAGTCAATGAAGTCATCAAATGTATCAAGAACATTATCTGCGATTTTAGAGTTAATGTCTTGAATATCATTATAAGCACCCCACCATGCGTTAATACAATCTTGAATTGCTTCGTCGTTTTCGTCCAGTCCGAGATCACGCAGACGTCGTTCTTCCTTATGAGCTTCTTCTTGAATCTTCTTTTGTTCTTCAAGCTGCTTATAAAGATTATCCAACATCGCATCCTTGGTCTGATTGTTGTCCAGCATATCATACTGGTTCTCCAACAGACTAAGCATATTGTTATGATTATCTACCGCAGTCTGGTAAATATCATGCAACATATCCTCAATCGTATCCTGATAATCCCACCACTTTTTCTGTAGGTCTTGGATATAATCAGAGGTGTCATCTAAACCAAGCGCACGATACTTTTCAGCTTGTGCGTGGACTGTTTCTTGCATCTTCCGATAGATGGCAATAATTTGTTCTGGAGTCCCGTCATTCTTCTCCAGAAGGAAAATTGAATGCTCAAAATTACCAATAATATCGGATAGCTGCTCTTCCAAATCGTCCAGCTTATCTTTAAGCTGGTCTTCTAATGTCTTATCGTCAATTGTTGCTTCAACCGTAGCGTTGAATTTGATCGGCGTTCCAGTTGAACCAGTCTTATCCGTTTCGACATGCAATCCACCTGTCTGGACTCTGCCTTTCGCATAAGCTGGGATAACACCCTTGAGCTGCTTGCCAGATCCGTGTACGATACGCTTTGTTTCATCGGCAGTATAAACACGGTCGCCTTGCTTAAGATTAACAACCTCAGCGCCATTTACACCTGCAAGATAAGCCTTATCGCCAGACTGGATAAGCTCAGCGCCCTCTTCGCCAACCAGCGCATCGCCAGCCGGTGCAGCACCAGTACCAGAAGCATATCCGAAAATACCTCCAAGAATGCCGCTCTTACGCTTTGTGTCAATCGTAACCGTAGCGGTTTGACCGTCCAAATGCTGAACAGCAGTCTGAACGCGCTTTACTGCGGTCTCTGCGTCGCTTGCAGCAGTTTCAATGTTATTAAACTGATTAACAACATTATCAGTTGTCTCATCGTCTACATCATCGACAGCCTGCGCAACACCATCAACATTAGAAGTTACTGTCGCAAAGTCCAAACCGTTCAGATACTCCAGCGCATCTGTCGTATCTTTAATTTCGCCCTGCGAATTTGTGAGGGAAATACCGTCTGCTTCACCAAGCTTTGTAATTAGGTCTTCTGCCTGTTCCTTAGTGAAATTTAATTCGGAAAGAAGTGGGGCAAGAGCTTCTGCATCAACATTGACCGTGATACCATCGCTGGCTGCTAAACCGAGATTAGTAAGACTGTTCGTTAAACCGTCAATGCTACCCTCTGCATCCAACAATACAACGCCATCGAGGTCTTGTAGACCTGTCAGAATATCATAGATTTCCTTGTCAGTCTTACCAAGAGTGATAAGCTGATCGGTAAGCGCCGAAACATTGATTGCTTTCTTTCCAGCATTCTCCGCAGATAGACCAATTTCGTCGATAACATCTGCGACCTCGTTCATATCGTAGAAATCAATATCTCCCCACATGGAGAGAGCTTCCAGACATGCAAGAACCGCATCTGTCGTAATACCCATCTTTTCGGCAATCGCGTCCAGATTATCCGGATCAATGTCGAAAACATAAGCACCATCAGAATCTTTACTGATATCCAGTAATTTTTCGCCCTGATCGTTGACTAACTGACCAGCCTGAGACATCTGATATAGCCGTTCAACAAAGCCAGCACCAGCACTGTCAGCGTCCTCAAACACAATCTTGTTTTTCTCCATTGCGGAGTAGATTTCATCAAGGCCATCGCCCCATCCCCATGTAGATAGCTGATCACTACCAAACAGGAATTCAGCCGCAGCCCAGAAAGCGTTCGAGTTAGTTGTGCCTGCTTCAAACTGCTTATTCAGTTCCTCAAAGGCTTCTGCATAAGACTTAAAGTCAGTATCCTTTTCCTCAACAGACATGGCAGCATCGTACCGCGCTTTCGCATCGGTCACACTATCAAACTTATCTACCATGCCATCAAGAGCATCGTTGAGCTTCAACGCTTGCTCCGTAATAAGAGCAACACCATCGCCACCCTCAGCCATGACCTGTAAGATATGTGCGAGGAATTGCGCATTCATACCGTCTTCATCAAGAACACCGGCAAGAATACCGCTTTCCTCAGCCAATTCCTTTACATTTTCGGCTGTGATACCATCAAGTGTTGTCGAAAGAGTCATCAGCTCTTCCTTAGCGTCAGCAAAGTTTTCAGAATTCCAAAGGCTCTTAATCGTGGTCTTGAGCTGTTCAGAATGTCTTCTTGCTACTTCCTGTTCACTATTATACTTTTCGATTGCTGCGGTGATATCATCCCAAGTCGTTGCGCCTTGGTTAATAACCGCATCATAAGCAACCTCAAATTCCTCATCTGATAGACCGCGTAGCTTTTCTTTGACTTCATCAGCCTCAGCAAGCCATGCGTCTAACTCATGGAAATGTGCAGATGTGCCAGGCTCATACTGTTCGTAGTTTTTGGGAACTAACGCCTCAGCAATAGCCTGCATTTTCTCGTTGACTTGCTTAGCCTGACTTTCGCGCTGATTTAGCTCTTCAAGCAAACCAGCATAGTAATCATTCGTACCAAGCGTTTTATCAACAAGTTCCTCAGCAGAATATGTACCATTCTCGTCGAAACTCAAATCGTTCTGAACCTGCTGGATCAGATCCTTGCGCATCTTTTCAAACTGGTCAAGGTTTTCTGGCTTTGCAAGCTTCTGAGCAGCAAGGAAAGCGTCTTCCGCAATCATCTGATTGTTTTTATCAATCTGATCAATTGCGTCGGACAACGCAGCGTCGTATTCGTTATAAGCATCCGCAAGAACTTCAAATACCGGATTTTCACTTCCGAATTTGTCACGAACTGCGTTCATCGCATCTTGTAGATACTTATAATTCGCCGCTAAATCCTCAAATGTGACATCTTTTAAGCCACCATCTGAACTATATACGCTTGGAAGGAAGATTGTTCCGCCGCCCTTGCTACCGCTATCATCAATACCAGTAAACCCAAGCTCTTTGAGATACGCCATAGCATCTCCAGCTTCTTTGCCAGTTGCGGAGTAGAAACTATGACTATTGAAATATCCATCAAGCTCTTTTACAGCATCTTCTTTAGCAACATTAGCAG
>OKSX01001725.1_pt1 | contig 10238 bp, 10 predicted proteins | sample 1606391 | NCBI WGS metagenome assembly OKSX01 (sample SAMEA3879578, study PRJEB24766) | human gut metagenome | biome: human-associated habitat; feature: feces | place: USA | collected 1985/1987
ACACATGATATAATTTACGAAGCAAAGAAGCCAGTTTCTTATCCACCAGCTCCTCCTGCCCCCGAAAACGGATATATCTCTGGGCAGTAAAATAATTCTCAAACTGTTTCAGAGGAATCTGCAGAACTACTGTTTTATTTTTCTCCACAGCATGGATAGAGTGGGTCTCATTGGAATTAATGATTATCTGCTCTCCAGCTTTCAGCGGATATTCATCCTTATTTACAAAAAAATCCAGGCGCCCCTCCATCACAGCAAAAATCTCTACAGACGTATGCCAGTGCTTCTCACGCACATAATTGCCATTTCCTCCTTCAAAAAGAAAAACCTTAAACGGAAATCCCTCATTAGGAATGATCAGTTCATGCTGAAACTCCATATATATATTCACCTCCTAATAAAATACCGCAGTATCCGGACATTCCAGCATACTGCGGCTATTTTGATAACTATCCAGCTTTCTGCATACCAAATCTGCTGGATGATCCTATTCTTCACATAGTCCCACCCACTGCTTATTGCTTTTCGCAATTGAAGCAGGGGACTTACTTGATTCGGTTAAGATAGCACATTATTTGCAGAGCTCTGCCACAACCTGATTAATCACCTTTCCGTCTGCTTTTCCCTTCATATCAGCCATAACAGCCTTCATGATCTGACCCTTATTTTTCGTCGCGATCACATCTGCAAATTTTTCTTCCAGATATGCTTTTACCTCTGCTGCATCCATCTGTTTTGGTGCATATTTGGCAATTACATCATATCTTGCCTGGTATTCAGCCTTCAGATCCTCGCGGCTCTCCGGACAGGTATCCAGCTGTTCTTTCACAGTTTTCAACTCTTTCAGAATAACTCTGTCCACCAGATCACTCTTAATCTCATCACGGCATCCCTCATCGATCGCTACCTTCTTTACCGCAGAGATCAGAGAGGAGACTGCTTCTTTTGTTACTTTATCTTTGGCTTTCATAGCTGCAACCATATCTTTTCTTAATACTTCTAATTCCATTTTATATTCCTCCTCGTTTTTTCTAGTGATTCCATATCGTTCTACTGCTGCACAGTCAAATGCGCCTGCATTCCTGATATTTTTCACTCAAATAATAATTCTATTCATCAGCATACCACGATTTATCTGAAAATCCAATGCTAATTGGCATGAAAATTAATTTTTTAGTCCCCGCTTCATCGTGTTCTCCAGTTCCTCCATTTGTCCCAAGATCAGTTTCTGTCTGTCATCAAACAGTAGTCCCTTGTTGTGACGGTAATACTGGTCAGAACCATTTTCCCGGATAAACCAGATACTGTAAAAGTTTGCATTCAGTTCCGTAATAAATGCTACCATTTCCTGGCTGTCACCAAAGGCTGCTTCCATAAAATCAAAAACATTCTGAAGCGTCTGAGAGATATATTCTGTCTGAGTTTCCAGACTGTCAGCCTCCGTTGCAAAAGCTGTTTTTGCCCGCTCATAGGTATCTTTTTCTGAAATTTCAACAGCTTTATTATTCTCTGTTTTATCTTCAGAACCAGTTTCTCCCCTCAGTTCTATCCATAATTTCTCAAGAAAATCCACTGTACGGATAAATACTTTTTCTTCATTTTTAGTGAGAAGCTCAGATTTTTTTGCAGTCTGAAAATCATTTTCTGCCTTTTTATAAATGGATTCCAGCGTCATTTCCGGAAGGTTATCTCTGTATTCTGTCATGTAACCATAGAGCTTTGTCACATAGGCATCCATAAAATAACAGTCTGCAAATAACTGGCTGAGCTTTCCGTTCAGCAGACCAACAATACTCAGATGCTCATCCAGTGAAGCATTGCGGATCTTACCCAGAGTGATGGGTGTCCATTTACCCTGAAGCAGATCCTCCACTGCATAGTCTGTCTTATACTTATTGTATAATGCCAGATATGCGGCAAAATCTTTTGCGATCATTGGATGCTGGATATACTGATATACCACCTCTCTATCCACTTCTTTATCCAGTGTTTCATATACCTGTATCAGCCTGGAAAGATCTTCCCAGCCTCTGGCAGTGGCAAAAATGCGTCCGTCTACTGTGTTCTCCATTCTGTAGAAATTCTTTCTGCGAAGCTCCAGATAAGAGATCACAGCAGGGTGGATCCCCTGCTCATAGGCATATTCTTTCCATACTTCAAAGTCCGGCTGCACATCAATCCTCTTGATCCTGTCAAGAGTTACCACATCAAATTCACGAACAGATTTATTGTATTCCGGCGGGTTTCCTGCTGTCACGATCACACATCCCTCCGGTACTTTCTGATTGCCAAATGTCTTTCCCTGAAGAAACTGCAGCATCATAGGCGCCAAGGTCTCTGATACGCAGTTAATCTCATCAATAAAAAGAATTCCTTCTCTGAGACCTGTTTTTTCCATCTTTTCATAGACAGAGGCAATAATCTCACTCATAGTATATTCTGTGACAGAAAAAGTCTCCTGACCAAAGGTTTTCTCTTTGATAAACGGCAGTCCTACTGCACTCTGGCGGGTGTGATGGGTGATAGTATAAGATACCAGACCTACCTTACATTCCCTGGCGATCTGTTCCATAATCTGCGTCTTTCCAATACCCGGTGCCCCCATAAGGAGAATTGGTCTCTGGCGTATGGCCGGGATCAGATATTCTCCAAATTCATCCTTCGCAAGGTATGCTTCTATTGAGTCCTTTATCTCCTGTTTTGCTCGCTTTATATCCATAATATAAATCCTTTCCTGCTGAACACTTCTTACTCTTACTCAGTTTTTTCATTTCCTTGATATCCACGAATTGCTCCGCGATTTGCAACTCCCGCAATTATAATTTTCTCTCTTCATTACCTGTCTGGCTTCTCAAAATCATCCTCATCCAAAATCAGTTTCATGGCCCATACCGGTACATCCACATCTCTGTAATTATCCTGCATAAACACAAACACAGTCTTATATGACGGCATTTTCTTCGGGTAAATTCCGAATCCGTCTGTAAAATAGATCATCCCTTTCAGGTTATGAAATTCATGCTGTTCCAGCAGTTTGTCCACCCATTCAAATGCAGGCCTGAAATCTGTTCCGCCATCTCCATACAGTTCCAGATGTTCCATATAGTCTTTCATTTCTTTCTGAGAAGTAATCTTTTTATCTGTGTGGACTTTCTCATCACACTGAATGATGTGCACATTTATTTTTGTAAAAAAGCTCTCACTCTCACTAAGTACACTGTAGGTTTCCTCCAGAAACTTTCTCACCAGTTCTCCTGAACAGGACATGGAAGTATCGATGACGATCACAAATTCCTCTATCTTCTTAACATCTTTGGATTCCAGTGGTTCGATCAGCGGCATGTTTCCATAGAGACGCAGACCATAGGTGTAGAAATTGTAATCAAAACTGTCATCATCCACTGCCAGTTCTTCATGAAAAACTGCAAATTTCCGCAGGAATTCTCTGTAATCATACCGGCTTCTGTTCTCTGTTTTTATCTTCTCCAGGAAATCTCCGTCCCGCTCACCTGCCTCCTGGGAAAAGGTTTCCAGATCCGTCTCGATTCCATCATTGATCTCCCCCCATTTGCGGCTGAGCATGGGATTCGGTTTCTGATCCGGTTTCTTACTTTCCCAGTATCTGTGGTCATCTGTGCGAAATTCCTGTTCCAGATTTGTAAGATCCTTTTCGTTCAGATTCCATTCTGACAATATTTTATATACTCTCTGTGCGTTGAGGGTTTTTCCCTCTTTTTCAAGGAGACGGTAGGTTTCCCTTCGCAAAAGACTGCGTGAGAAACGGATACTCCGATAGTTCATCCCATCTATCATATGCTCCACTGCAATGTCACAACTCAGATCACGCATACGTTCCTGGATTGTGATTCCATCGTCTGCCCTCTTCTTACCTTCTGTACCGCTCCATGCAAAATGCCGGAAAATACAGTGGAATACCATATGCAGATACCCTCTGTTCACCAGAATCCTGTTCTCTCTATATAAGCCTCCCAGCATCTGCGGCTGGAAATACATCACTCTTCCATCCGTTCCAAATCCATGGACCTGACCATCCATCTGATAAGAAAAACTGCTCAGCGCCACATCCAAAAACCGCATTCCCAGATATAATTCATCCCGCGCAGCCCTGAGAATACTGCTGCCGATTTCCTGCAAACGCTCTGCTCTTTCTGCTATTTCCTGTATTTTATCCTCTGGCTGCATCATTATTTTCCTCTATATCTATCACAGTTCAAACCTCTTTTTTCTTAGTATAGTTCTTGTATTCAAAGATTTTTCTGTAGTTTGTGATTGTTCATTTTTCCCCTGCTCTGTCCTGTCAGCTTCCTGACTATTTTGCAGCTTATCCACATCTATACGTTCACTTCCTGCCGTATTATCCACCAGATTTGCTCTTTCATTCATCAAAAATGCGGATACTTCCGTTTCTTTTCTCTTAGATGCACAATCCAAGGCAGAATCAATTCCTTCCAGTGTCCAGAGTTTTTGCGAGGATATCACTTCCAATCTGTGCATATCCTCCTGCTTTACCAGATATTCTGCAATATCTCCCAGATTCTTACGGATATATTCCCTGTAATTCTCCCTGGCTTTCCCGGTCAGTTCATAAGGAAACTCCAGTCTGCCAAATGACATGTCAACCAGAACTTCCAGCTTATCCATGGCTACCGCCATTTCAAAAAGCCTGTCATATTCCTGATAATTCAGCTCCTTATCATAAAAACACTGCCTGTAATTACTGCCTGATCCATGATATTCCGTATACAAAATACGCGCCGGAGTGTTCTCAACCGCCTCATCATAATGCTCCGGAAATACAAGTCTGGCTTCTTCATACTCATAAAGAAAGTTCACATCTATCCTCTGCCACATCTCGCCCAGCATTTCCTTAACACCAGACTTCTTTCCCTGCTCCCGCAGCCATAAAAAATATATCGTCCAATCTCTTTTAAAGTGTAAGGAAAAACAATCTCCTCCACGTCATTTCCTGCCAGAACATGCTCTTCTCTGCCAAACCCAAGACCCTCTGACACTTCCCACAGGCTGGCATTTTTCAGTTCTTCTTTCTCATCCATATGGCTGGAAAATGCATACAGTGCCGCACTGATCACCAATTTGTCATCTATCATTCCCGGAATCTCAACTCTGCTTTCTATTCCAAAACACCGCAGAATTTCAATCCCGCCAGATTTCTCTCTGTAGTAAATCTTCATTTTCTCATTTCTCCCCGAAGATATTTTCTCTCAAAGCACATAAAATCATCCCTGAAAAGTATAATACTTCCCAGGGATTTTTTCCATACTACTGATGCTTAATATTAAACAGATATTCGCACTCCACTACCCACCTATAATCGAATACCGATATAAAGATTGCCATTAGCGTAATACTGGCTCCGGTTTAAAATTCAGATAGTCTCCTGACACCAGCTTGTACTCTATTCCATCCACATAGCCTTTAAAGCTGTCATCATATCGCTTCTCTCCATGACAGTGAGAATAGATCACCTTCTCGGCGCCAAATTCCTGTGCCATCAGGGTAAACGGACTCTCCATCTCTCCAATACTTGTAGGTGGATAATGAAGAAACATGATAAACTTCTCATATCCTGCAGCCTTCGCCCCTTCAAAAGAGCAGCGCAGCCGCCCCAGTTCCCGCTCTCGGATCTTCAGGAAATGCTCATAACTGTCTTTTCCTTCATAACAGTAGCCTTTGGTTCCCACCAGCGCATAATCCTCATATGTATAAAAATTATTCTGCAAAAATTCCAGCTTTCCCCAGAACATCTCATTCAGATCTTCTGTCTTCTTTGCATCCCAGAACATATCGTGATTTCCCCGAAGCAGAATCTTCCTGCCCGGCAGAGCCATAATAAAATCCAGATCCGCCTGACACTCTGCAAGATCTCTCCCCCAGGAATGATCTCCGGTAATCACTACTGTATCATTCTCTGTCACTCTCTTCTTCCAGTATTTCTCAATCTTAACTACATGATTCTTCCATCTTTTATCAAATACATCCATAGGTTTATTGACTGTAAACGAAAGATGAAAATCACCGATTGCGTATAGGCTCATTGTACACTCTCCTGTCTGTTCTGATTGTTAATTATTTTTCAATCTTGATGCTCATAGCATGCCAGGCTTCTCCGCCCCAGGTGGAATTTGCCTGGCCCAGATCTGTAAAGCCAAATTTCTCATACATCTTCACTTTTTCATCCAGACAGGTGAGGAAAAGTTTCTTTCGTCCTTTTTGAGCTTCCCTCTGGCAGTATCTGGATACCAGTTCACGGCCCAGGCCCTGCATACGATATTCCGGACGGACGTCCAGACCCAGAAGCATGATATTTTTGCCTTCAGGATTACTCAGAGAAATATCTGTGAAGAATTCATCTCTGAAAGCCTCCTCATCTGTAGGAACTCCATTAAGAAATGCAGCCAGCTTTCCGGTTTCCTTATCCTCAGCTACCAGAAATGTTTCTGCTGTTGCTTTTATTCTCTCTGTCAGACTTTTCGGAGAACATGCCTCATTTGGCGGGAAACAGATCTGCTCGATCTCTATCGCCTGCTGTGTCTCCTCCGGTCTGATACATCTGAATTCAAATCTATCCATATTGTTTGTACTCATTTTATTATCCTTCTCCTGTTATCTTGTTATTTCCTGCATATTCGGGATCTGCAAGTTTCCCATATAGTTGTTTTATCTACATCGGGCAGCTTCTCTTTGATTTCTCATCCAAATCTTCCCGTACGTAGTGTGCATTAAACTCCATGTTAATGTCGCGGATTTCCTTTGTACCATCAATATATTCCTGATACATCTCTGTCAGTCCCGCCATACAGCCATCACAGCTTGCAGAAATATTCCCAAAAGATTCCTCCACAATCTGTTTTCTTTCTTCTCTGGTTGTGTCCTTTATCAAAATACTCTTAATCTCCATAACCTTCACCCCGACTTTCTTTGGTATTCTTTTGATATTTCTTTCCTTATATCTTTTATTTGATTGTAACATCTGAAAGCATTTTTGTGAAGCTAAGAAACAGGCATAAAAAACGGTCTGATTACATTCTCTCAAAATATGTCAGTTTAAAGTGTTAAAGTACTGGAATTTTAGATAACACCATGTTATACTTGTAAAGGAAAATGTGCAGGCAGTCCGGTCAGGTATAAAATATTCCTGAGTTCCGGCATTATCAAAGACCTGCATGTACTTATATGGAGGAAACAGATCATGTCTATGAAAATCAATCACGAGCTCCCTTTACCGGAGGTTCTGAAATCTCAGTACCCTCTCAGCCAGGAACTCAAAGAAGTAAAAAAACAGCGCGATGAAGAAATACGCCGTATCTTCACCGGTGAATCAGATAAATTTATCGTCCTTGTAGGACCTTGTTCCGCTGATAACGAAGATACAGTCTGCGAATATGTACGCAAACTGAAAACAGTGGCAGATAAAGTCTCTGACAAACTGATGATCATCCCGCGAGTTTATACAAATAAGCCCCGTACCACAGGTGACGGTTACAAAGGAATGCTTCATCAGCCAGACCCTGATAAGGCTCCTGACCTTCTTGCCGGAATTATTGCTATCCGCAAGATGCACATGAGAGTTATGCAGGAGACAGGACTCTCTTCTGCAGATGAGATGCTTTATCCTGAAAACCGCAGCTATCTGGATGATATTCTCTCCTATGAAGCTGTAGGTGCACGTTCTGTGGAGAACCAGCAGCATCGTCTCACTGCCAGTGGCATGGATATTCCTGTCGGTATGAAGAATCCTACCAGCGGTGATCTCTCTGTTATGCTGAATTCTGTCACTGCTGCACAGCATCCTCACCACTTCATCTACAGAGGAAATGATGTGGAAACTTCAGGAAATGATCTGGCACACACAATTCTCAGAGGTGGTGTAAACCAGTACGGACAGACTATTCCTAACTACCACTATGAAGATCTGATACATCTGTCTGCTTTGTATGCCAAAAAGGACCTTAAGAACCCTGCCATCATCATAGATGCCAACCACTCAAACTCCAACAAGCAATACAAGGAACAGATCCGTATTGTTTCAGAAGTACTTCACAGCCGTAACTATAATCCAGACCTCAGAAAGCTGGTTAAAGGTGTTATGATCGAAAGCTACCTTCTCGAAGGCCGCCAGGATATCAGTGATCATATGACTCCTGGCTGTTCCATCACAGATCCTTGCCTCGGATGGGAAGATACAGAACGGCTTATCTATGATATTGCTGAGAAATGCTGATTTTTATGGATAATACAAATAATTCCTGCTGTTGTGGAGAGACAGAACATTTTTCAGGCTGCCTGATCTGTGGAGCACCGGTCACATACAGCGTCGAAAGTTCTGTGAAAACCTGTAGCATCTGCCACAAAGAGCAGCTGACAAATGCTGTCTGTGAAAATGGCCATTTTGTCTGTGATGCCTGTCACAGCTATGGTACTTATATACCGGTGATCATAGCCCTCAGAAGCAGCACAGAGAAGGATCCCCTGCTGCTTCTGGAAGAGATCATGGACCTTCCTTCTGTCCACATGCATGGACCTGAACATCATGCCATTGTTCCCAGTGTTCTTCTGACTGCACTTCGCAATAATGGAGAGCGTATGAATTACGATACCGCATTATCTGAAATCTGTAAAAGAGCGAGGCAGGTTCCCGGTGGTACCTGCGGTTACTGGGGAGTGTGTGGTGCAGCAGCAGGTGCCGGAATCTTTATGTCTGTTATGACCGGATCCGGTCCCCTCCATAAGGATGCATGGCCCTTTCCTCAGAAGCTTGTCTCTGTTATTTTATCCAAACTGGCTGATGTTGGTGGTCCGCGCTGCTGTAAACGCACCAGCAGAATTGCTATTGAAGAAGCGATCAGGTTTTACAGGCAGTTCAGCTCTGTAAAGATTCCGCTGTCTTCTGTACTATGTAAATATTTTGAAGATAATAAAGAATGTATCAGAGAGGACTGTCCGTATTATCCTGTGAACAAATAACTATTCATAAAATAAAAAACAGAACGAAATCCGACTGATAGTCAATGGGTTTCGTTCTGTTTTCTAATAGTTTCTCTATAAAATAATACGTTTCGCAGGATACAATGCCCTATCGCTCCATTCTGCTTTTCTGCAGTCCAAAGAAATAATATTCTTCTCTGTGCAGACATTTCTGATCAGTTCTTCTCCGTTATCTGATATAAAAAGTGCTGTGATTTCTTTTTTCCCTCCAACACTCCTTACACAGTAATCTACCAGTTCCGGAAACTGAAACAGTAATTCATCCATTTCTCTCATACTTTTGGACTGGTCGATGCGCCTTACAAAATCCAGACGCCTTACCTCACTTCCGCAGATACATTTTCCGGGGATGATACGTGTATGATCGCCGGTCCTGTATCTGATCATAGGCTGTGCCTCCATCCCAATGGTTGTGATCACCAGTTCTCCCCATTGACCGTCAGGCAGAACATTTCCCTCTTTATCTATGATCTCTGTGATACAATGATTCTCCCTCATGTGCATGCCCTCATGAGCCTGACAGCAAATCGCACCCCCAAGTCCCATCTCTCTGGAACCATAATGAGGCCAGAGTGGTGTTCCCAAAATTTTTTCTATTGCTTTCATTACTGTTTCCGGACAGGCATCCCCTGATATCAGTGCTCTCTTTATACTGCCTTTTCCACACATTCTGAGCATGGAAAGCAGTGCTGTCGGCATACCTACATAAGTATCCGGCCGCTCCTCTTCCAGAATTGTTTTTAACTCACCATAGGTTTTATTGTTCCCGGTTAAAAGGGGATGTGCTCCTATACGTATGATTGCGTCTGCGATCAGTTCTCCCAGTCCAGAAGGACCTGAAAACGGCATGGCAACCATAGTCCTGCTTCCCGGATAAATAAACTCACCAAGTCCGGCCATAAAAAGTTCTATGGTATGTTCACAATCTCCTTCTGTATAAAATACACGTTTACCTGCACCTGTTGTTCCGCTTGTCTGTTCTGAAATGATCCTCTGTATTTCTCCCTGAGAGCACAGTAACATCCTGCCCCCTTTCTGAGCAAGGTCGGATTCCGTTGTAAAGGGAAGGGTTTTCAGATCATCAAGGCTTTCCAGCCTTTCCGGCAGATCTCTATAAAATCCCTGCCTTTCTTTTTCTCTTTTCAGAACAGCATTCAGTTTATCCAGCTGTATTTTGTTTATTGTTTCCCTTGTAATATCTGTAATTTTTT
>OKSX01001726.1_pt1 | contig 10237 bp, 7 predicted proteins | sample 1606391 | NCBI WGS metagenome assembly OKSX01 (sample SAMEA3879578, study PRJEB24766) | human gut metagenome | biome: human-associated habitat; feature: feces | place: USA | collected 1985/1987
TCCGCCACCACCCGCGCACCCCGCCCCGGGGAGCAGGAGGGCGTGGACTACTACTACCGCACCCGGGAGCAGTTCCAGCACCTCATCGAAACCGATCAGGTGGTGGAGCACAACTTCTACAACGGCAACTACTACGGCACCCTCCGCGAAGAGGTGGATAAGCGCCTCGAGGCGGGCAAGCTGGTGGTGCTGGTCATCGACGTCCACGGCGCGGCCAACATCCGCCGGATGTTCCCAGGGGCTACCACCATCTTCCTGCTGCCGCCCTCCGTGGAGGAGCTGGAACGCCGCCTCCGGGGCCGCGGCACCGAGACGGAAGCCAGCATCCTCGAGCGCCTCGACACCGCAAAGAAGGAGCTGGCCGAGCAGGAGAAGTTCACCCTCACCCTCGTGAACGACGAGGTGGATGCCTGCGCCGAGAAGCTCTACGGCATCATCCGGGAGCGGGCAGGCCTCGACAAATAACAATTCAAGGAGCCGCGAATGCCAAAAACGGTAGGCGTTGCCGTGAGCAACGCGACCTTTCACTTCGACAAACTCTACACCTACGCCGTCATGCCCGACCAGCAGGAGGCCGTCCGCCTCGGCAGCATGGTCCTCGTCCCCTTCGGGCGGGGCAGCAAGGCCCGGATGGGGGTCGTGCTGGCCTGCGACGAGGAGCCGGAGCACGCAAAGCTCAAATACCTCTTTGACGTGGCCCCTGCCTCGGCCTGTCTGACGCCGGAGTTGCTGCGGCTGGTGCATTTTTTGAAAGAGCGCACCTTCTGCACCTACTACGAGGCCGTCAAGGCCGTCATCCCCTACGGCGCACAGTACAAGCCCGCCCTCGCGGCGGACGGCGTGACGCCGGTGCTCCAGAAGCAGCTGACCCGCCACACCGAGAACTGCTATAAGCTGGTGGGGACCTTGCAGCAAAAGCCCAAGCCCACGGCCAAGCAGCTGGCGGCGGTGGCTCTGCTGGGCGGGGGAGAGCGCACCCAGAACGAGATGGAGGCCCACGGCATCAGCCGGGCGGTGCTCGACAACCTCTGCGCCAAGGGTGTCGTCGAGTGCAGCAAGGTGAACAAATCCATCGACCTGTATTCGTCTATCCCGCTGAAAAACGAACCCATCCGCCTGACGGCAGAGCAGCAGGCAGCCTTCGACGCCCTGCTGCCCGGCCTTGAGGATGCTGCGCCCCACTCGGCGCTGCTCTACGGTGTCACCGGAAGCGGCAAGACGCTGGTCTTTCTGAAGCTCATCGAGCGGTGTCTGGCACTGGGACGGCGCGCCCTCGTGCTGGTGCCGGAGATCAGCCTGACGCCCCAGATGATCCTCCGGCTGAAGGGCCAGTTCGGGCGGCGGGTGGCCGTCCAGCACTCGGCGCTGAACCACACCGAGCGGCTGCTGCAGTGGCAGATGATACAGGACGGCGGCGCAGACATCGTGGTGGGGACCCGCAGCGCCATCTTCGCGCCGCTGGAAAACATCGGCCTCATCATCATCGACGAGGAGCAGGAGCACACCTACCGCTCCGAGTCGTCGCCCCGCTATGCCGCCCACGAGGTGGCCCGGCAGCGTGCGGCGGAGAATGGGGCGCTCCTTCTCCTCGCCAGCGCTACCCCCAGCACCGAGAGCTTCTACGCGGCCCAGCAGGGCCGCACCCAGCTCGTCCGGCTCACCCAGCGCTACGGCGGCAACCCGCTGCCCAGCGTGAAGATCGTGGATATGCGGGCCGAGCTGGCGGCGGGCAACCCCCGGGAGATCAGCCTTGCGATGGAGGACGCCATCCGGCGCAACCTCAACGCGGGCAAGCAGACCATCCTGCTGCTCAACCGGCGGGGCTATCAGACCATGGCTCAGTGCGACGACTGCCGCGAGGTGCTCAAGTGCCCCAAGTGCAGCGTCCCCATGGTCTACCACAAGGCGGGCCACAAGCTGCTCTGCCACTACTGCGGCACCCAGCTGGACCCGCCCCCCAAGACCTGCCCCGCCTGCGGCGGAAAGCTGCTCTACCGGGGCTTCGGCACCCAGAAGGCCGAGGAGGAGCTGGCCCAGCTCTTCCCGGAGGCGAGAGTGCTGCGGATGGACCAGGACTCCACCGCCGCCAAAGACGCCCACGAAAAGCTGCTGGCGAAGTTCGCCCGGCACGAGTACGACATCATGGTGGGTACCCAGATGGTGGCCAAGGGCCTCGACTTTGAGGATGTGACCCTTGTGGGGGTGCTGGGCATCGACTCGCTCCTCTTCGCGCAGGGTTTCCGGGCCTACGAGACGGTGTTCAGCCTCATCACGCAGGTGGTGGGCCGCTCCGGCCGGGCTAAGGACCCGGGCTTTGCCATCATCCAGACCACCGACCCCGACAACCCCGTCCTGAACCTCGCCGCTGCGCAGGATTATGACGCCTTTTTCGAGCAGGAGATCGCCTACCGCAAGTTAGGACTTTACCCGCCCTTCTGCGGCCTCTGCGTCGTGGGCTTCTCCGGGCCGAAGGAGATCGAGGTGGCCCGGGCCGCCGCCCGCTTTGCGGCGCTGCTGGGCCGTCAGGCCGCGCAGCAGCCCGACCTGCCCCTGCGGGTGCTCGGCCCCACCCCCGGCAACATCGAAAAGATCAACGAGAACTACCGCTACAAGCTCACCATCAAGTGCCGCGCCGACAAACGCTTCCGCGACCTTGTCCGCCAGACCCTCGGCCTCTACGAGCAGGAAAAGCTGCCCAGCAAGGCCACCGTGGTGGTGGATATGCATTCTGACGGTGATATATGATAAGATTTATTTGGAGGTATACTTCATGGCTATCCGCAACATTGTAAAAGAGGGCGACCCCATCCTGAATAAGGTCTGCCGCCCTGTGACCAACTTCGACGACCGTCTGGCCACCCTGCTGGACGATATGCGCGAGACGATGATCGCCGCCGACGGCGTGGGCCTCGCAGGCCCGCAGGTGGGGATGCTGCGCCGCGTCTTCGTGGTGTGGGACACCACCGACGCCCCCGAGGAGATCCCCGAGAACTACGAGTACAAGTTCATCGACTTCGTGAACCCTGAGATCCTGGCCGTGTCCGAGGACGAGGAGACCGCCTACGAGGGCTGCCTGTCCTTCCCGGGCCACAACGGTGCTGTCACCCGCCCGGTGGCTGTCAAGGTGCGTGCACAGGACCGTCACGGGGAGTGGTTCGAGCTGGAGGCTGAGGACCTGCTGGCCCGCTGCATCCAGCACGAGAACGACCATCTGGACGGCATCACCATCATGGAGTCCAGCGAGTTCTTCTATGAGGACACCGAGGAGGGCCGCGCCGCTGCCGCCAAGAAGAAGGAGAACGACTGATGCGCATTCTGTTCATGGGCACGCCCGACATCGCGGCGGACTGCCTGAAGGCCCTGTACGAGGCGGGCCACGACATCTGCGCGGTCTACACCCGGCGCGACAAGCCTGTGGGACGCAAGCAGGTGCTCACCGCGCCCCCGGTGAAGGAGGTGGCGCTGGCCCACGGCACCCCCGTCTTTCAGCCCCGCACCCTGCGGGACGGCAGCGAGGACGAGAACATCCGCGCACTGGCCCCGGAGCTTATCGTGGTGGTGGCCTATGGCTGCATCCTGCCCAAGTCGGTGCTGGAAGCCCCGAAATATGGCTGCATCAACCTCCACGTCTCTCTGCTGCCCAAGTACCGCGGCAGCGCCCCGGTGCAGTGGGCCGTGCTGAATGGCGACGCCGAGACGGGCGTCTCCATCATGCAGATGGACGAGGGCCTCGACACCGGCGATGTGCTGGCCTGCGAGAAGATCGCCATCGACCCCGAGGAGACCAGCGGAGAGCTGTTCGACCGGGTGACGGCTGTGGGTGCCCGCGTCCTCTGTGAGACGGTGCCCGCCATTGCGGCGGGTACGCTGAAAGCTGTGCCGCAGGCCCACGAGAACGCCTCTGCAGCCCCCATGCTGAGCAAGGAGATGGCCGAGTTCCACCTGACCGAGAGCGCCGCCCACATCCACAACTGGGTGCGGGGGATGAATCCGTGGCCCGGCGCATGGTTCGTCACCTCCGGCGGGAAAAAACTCAAGGTGACGGAGTGCCGCGTGGCAGACAGCCACGGGGAGGCCCCCGGCACGGTGCTGGCGACCAAGCCCCTGACCGTGGCCTGCGGTGAGGGTGCCATCCAGCTGCTCCATGTCGTGCCGGAGGGCAAGAAGCCCATGGATGGCACTTCCTTCGCGGCTGGTCTCCGCCTCAAGGCGGGGGACAGCCTGTGAGCGGCCCGAATCCCCGCGCGGCGGCGGTGGCGGCGCTGGTGCGGCAGGAGCAGGACGGTTTTTCGAACCTCATCCTCGACGCAGAGCTGCGCCGCCAGAAGCTGGAAGGCCGGGATAAGGCCTTCGCCAGCGCGATTTTCTACACCGTCCTCGAGCACCGGGGGACGCTGGACTATATCCTCGGGCAGTTCCTGCCCAAGGGTCTGGCCAAGCTCGACCCGCAGGTGCGGGAGATTCTCCGCGCCGCGCTGGCACAGGCGCGGTATATGCAGGTGCCCGCTTCGGCGGCGGTCAACGAGGCGGTCAAGCTGACCCGCACCTTCAAGAAGGCCAGCGCCTCCGGCCTCGTGAACGCCGTGCTGCGCCGTGCCATCGCCTACGACCTCGACACCGCCGTCTTTGCCGACGCGGTGGAGCGGCTGATGGTGCTGGGGTCGGCGGGCCGGGATGTGGCCGCTTTCCTCCACGCCAGCTACCCCGACGAGGCGCTGGACATCCTGACCCACACCGCAGACGGCGGCCTGACCAGCCTGCGGGCGAACCCCCTGAAAGGGACGCCGGAGGCCCTCTGCGAAAAGCTGCTGGCATCGGGGGCGAAGAGTGCCGCCCCGGGCCTCGTGCCGGGCAGCGTTCTGGCCCGCTTCGAGGGCAGCCCGGCAGAGAGCGGGCTGTTCCGGGAGGGATACTTTCACGTCGAGGGGCAGGCCAGCCAGCTTGCCGCCCTCTGCGTGGAGGCAAAGCCCGGAGACACCGTCCTCGACCTCTGCGCCGCCCCCGGCGGCAAGAGCCTGCTCCTCATCGAGGAGATGGGAGATGAGGGGCGGCTGGTGAGCTGCGACGTCAGCGAGAACCGCGTCCAGCTCATCCGGAAGGCCGTGGAGCGGATGGGCTTTGCCCATGTGGAGCCGCGGGTCTCGGACGGCACCAAGCCGGACGCAGACCTGCCCATGGCCGACCGCATCCTTGTGGACGCCCCGTGCAGCGGCCTCGGCATCCTTGCCAAGAAGCCGGACATCCGGTACAAGACCCTCGATAAAGCGCGTCACGATGAATTATTGGCCACCCAGTCGGCCATTCTGGATACAGCCGCCGTCCATCTCAAGCCCGGCGGGCGGCTGGTCTACTCGACCTGCACCATCGACCCCTCCGAAAACAAGGAGCAGGTGAGGGCCTTTGTGGGCCGTCACCCGGAGTTCCGGGTGGTGACGCCGGAGGTGGCCTTCCCCTCCGGGATGACGGTGGGGGACTGGGGCGCTCTCTCGGTGCCCACCCGCACCGGCATGGACGGCTTTTTCCTCTGCGCGATGCAGAAAGTTCCCTGATAAAAGGAGATTCCAATGGATACAAAACGCTGTATATCCTCCCTGACGCTGGAACAGCTGACGGCGGAGCTGAAAGCGATGGGCCAGCCCGGCTTCCGGGCCAAGCAGATCTTTCACTGGGTGCACCAGAAGCTTGTGACCGACTTTTCGGCCATGACCGACCAGCCCAAGACCCTGCTGGCAAAGCTGGAAGAGGCCTTTTACATCGCCGCGCCCATCATCGAGCGGCGGCAGGAGGCCAAGGACGGCACGGTGAAATACCTGCTGCGGATGGCCGACGGCAACTGCATCGAGACGGTCGTGATGCGCTACCACTACGGCAACACGGTCTGCGTGTCCACGCAGGTGGGCTGCCGGATGGGCTGCCGCTTCTGCGCGTCCACGCAGGCGGGCCGCGTCCGCAACCTCGAGGCGGGCGAGATCTGTTCCGAGATCTATACCGCCCAGAAGGACATCGGAGAGCGCATCTCTCACATCGTGCTGATGGGCATTGGCGAGCCGCTGGACAATTTTGACGAAGTGATGCGTTTTCTGGAGAACATCTCTTCCCCCGAGGGCGTCAACATCGGGATGCGGAACATCAGCCTCTCCACCTGCGGCCTCGTGCCGAAGATCGACCAGCTGGCGGAGAAGAAATTGCAGCTGACCCTCTCCGTCTCCCTCCATGCCCCCAACAACGACATCCGCAGCGGCATGATGCCCGTCAACGATGCCTACCCGGTGGAGGTGCTGATGCAGGCGGTGCGCCGCTATCAGGACACCACGGGCCGGCGGGTGAGCTTCGAATACTCGATGGTGCGGGGGGTCAACGACTCGGACGCCTGCGCCAAGCAGCTGGCCGACCTCATCCGGGGCATGGGCGCCCACGTCAACCTCATCCCCATCAACCCGGTGGATGGCAGCCCCTACTCGGCCACCGACGCGGCCAACGTCCGGCGCTTTCAGCAGAAGCTGGAGAGCCTCGGCGTCAACGCCACCGTCCGCCGCCGTCTGGGCAGCGAGATCAGCGCCGCGTGCGGCCAGCTCCGCCGCGACGAGATGAACGGCAAAGTTTGAGAAGGAGAATCCTATGAAACTTGCAGGAAAAACAGACGTCGGCAGCGTCCGGCAGGAGAATCAGGACGACTACCGGGCGGGGGAGCTGCCCGGCGGCGCGGCATGGGGGCTTGTGTGCGACGGCATGGGCGGCGCAAGGGGAGGCCGTGAGGCCTCGCTGAGCGCCTGCGACGTCATCGAGCACTGCTTCCTCGAGCAGTACGCCCAGTGTCTGCCCGGCGACGAGGAGAGCTTCCTGAAGCGGGCGCTCATCAGCGCCAACCGCTTCGTCTTCCAGAAAGCCTCCCGGGAGGAGGAGCTGGCGGGCATGGGCACCACGGCGGTCTGCGCCCTCGTGCGGGGCGGGACGGCCTACCTCTGCCACGCGGGCGACTCCCGCGCCTACCTCTGCCGGGAGGGGAAGCTCACCCAGCTGACCCACGACCACTCCTATGTGCAGGAGCTGGTGGACTGCGGCACCATCACCCCCGAGGAGGCCGAGCATCACCCCCAGAAGAACATCATCACCCGGGCGCTGGGCGTGGACTACCGCCTTGAGCCGGAGTTCACCAGCTGCCCCGTCCAGCAGGGCGACCTGCTGCTGCTCTGCACCGACGGCCTCACCAACGTCCTGCCCAAGGACAAGATGGAGGAGCTGCTGACCAAGGGCGGGTTCTACGACATCCCCGACCGGCTGGTGGACGCCGCCAACGCGGGCGGAGGCCCCGACAACATCACCGCGCTGCTGCTGGGTGTGGAGCCGCTGGAGGTGAAGCATGGATAATCTCATCGGGAAGACGCTGGATGGGCTTTACACCATCCGGGAGCTGATCGGCACCGGTGGGATGGCCAACGTCTATAAGGCTGTGGTGACGGCCCCCGGCGGGCCTGTGCCGGAGGGGACGGTCGTGGCCGTCAAGGTGCTGCGGCAGGAGCTGATGCACGACGCCGACCTCGTCCGCCGCTTTAAGAACGAATCCAAGGCCATCTCCCTGCTCAACCACCCCAACATTGTGAAGGTGTACGACGTTTCCGTCGGCGAGAACTTACAGTATATCGTCATGGAGTGTGTGGAGGGCATGACTCTCCGGGAGTACCTCAACGAGCGGGGCGGTAAGATCACCAGCCGCGAGACCGTCCACTTCATCGGCCAGATCCTCCGCGCCCTCGACCACGCCCACCGCAACGGCGTCGTCCACCGGGACATCAAGCCCCAGAACATCATGCTGCTGGACAACGGCCAGCTGCGGATGATGGACTTCGGCATCGCCCGCATCTCCCGGGCGGAGAACCAGATCCAGAACGGCCGGAAGGCGATGGGCAGCGTCCACTATATCAGCCCCGAGCAGGCGAGGGGAGACGAGACCGACCCCAAGAGCGACCTGTACTCGGTGGGCGTCATGATGTACGAGATGCTCTCGGGCAAGCTCCCCTTCGACGCAGACGACATGGTGGAGGTGGCCCGCAAGCAGATCACGGACGACCCGAAGCCGCTGGCCGAGCTGGCCCCCGAGGTGCCGCTGGGCCTTGTCCAGATCACAGAGCGCGCCATGGCAAAGCTGCCGGTGAACCGGTACGCCAGCGCCGCCGAGATGCTGGAAGCGCTGGACGCCTATGTGCGCGACCCGTCCATCACGTTCGACTATCAGTATGTAAAAGAGGAAGTCCCCGAAAAGGCGGTGAATGAACCTATGGCAGAAAAGCGGACCATCCGCAGACCGCCCGAGGCGCAGAAAACGCGCACCAAGGCGAAAAAGAAGAAGCCCGGCGCCTTTATGCCGGTGCTGCTGGGCATCACGGCGGCCTTTGCGCTGGCCTGCGCGGCCCTGTGCTGGGTCATCCTGAGCGACTCGAGCAACATCATGAACAAGAAAGCCGACATCGTGCTGAGCGATTTCAGCGGCATGACGCAGGACGAGGTAAACGCCTCCCCGCAGGTGGCCTCCGGGCAGGTGGTCGTCAACTGGGAGCAGGAGTACAGCAACGACTACGCCGCCGGTCATGTCTACAAGCAATCGCCGGTGGCGGGCCGCACCGTCCGCGAGGGCCAGAGCGTGACCCTCACCGTCAGCCTCGGCGTCCACTACGTCACCGTCCCCGACCTGACCAACTATGTGCAGGCCGACGGCGAACAGCAGCTCAAGGAGCTGGGCGTCTCGGTGCTGGTGACGCAGGCCGTGGATGAATCGGTGGCCGCAGGCTCCATCATCCGCACCGACCCCGCCGCAGGCAGTCAGGTGGCCGCAGGCACCACGGTGGTGATCTACGTCAGCCGCCCGCAGGTGGCCACCACCACCAAGGTGCCCAGCCTCATCGGCATGAGCGTGAACGACGCCCGCACCCTGCTGGTGCAGAAGAAGCTGGGCCTCGGCGGCCAGACCGAGCAGTACAGTGACCAGCCCGTGGGCACCATCATCAGCCAGTCGCCCGGCGAGGGCGCATCGGCCAAGCTCAACACCCGCGTCAGCGTGGTGGTCAGCGCAGGGCCGGAGCCTGCACCGGAACCGGAAGCACCCAGCGAGAGCGCCAGCAGCTCCGGCAGCTCCGGCGGCTGGTGGAGCGGCCTGTTCGGCAGCGGCAGCTCGTCCTCGTCCAGCACTGCCGCCAGCGAGAGCAGCAGCGCCTCCTCCGGGAGCACCGGCGGCGGCCTCGGCGACTGGTGGACATCGTGGCTGGGGTAAGGGAGAGACTATGACAGGTTATATCACAAAAGGCATCGGCGGATTTTATTACGTTAAGACGTCGGAAGGCATCGTGGAGTGCAAGCCCCGGGGCATCTTCCGCAAGCAGAAGCTCACCCCTGTGGCGGGCGATGTGGTGACGCTGGAAACGGAAAACGGCGCGGCGGTCATCGCGTCCATCGCGCCCCGGCGGAACGTCTTCGTCCGCCCGCCCATGGCGAACCTCGATGTGCTGTTCCTCGTGGCAAGCACCACCCAGCCCACCCCCAGCACCCTCGTGCTGGATAAGCTCTCGGCCATCGCGGTGGACAAGGGCGTCCAGCCCGTCATCGTCTGCACCAAAAGCGACCTCGCCGAGGCGGAATTCCTGCGCAGCGCCTATGAAAAATCGACCCTGCCCTTCATCCGCATCGACCACCGGACGGGGGAGGGCCTCGACGAGATCCGGAACTGGATCAATGGCCGTCTCTGCGCCTTCTGCGGCAACTCGGGCGTGGGCAAATCCACCCTCCTGAATGCCCTGCTGCCCGATGTGGAGCGGGAGACCGCCGCCATCAGCCAGAAGCTGGGCCGGGGCCGCCACACCACCCGCGAGGTGACGATCTTTGAAGCCTTTGGCGGGCGGATCGCCGACACCCCGGGCTTTGCCAGCCTCGAGGCCAGCCGGGCGGGCTTCATCCCCAAGGAGAACCTGGAGCACGCTTTCCCGGAGTTCGGCCCCTACCTCGGCGAGTGCCAGTTCACCGGCTGCTCCCACCGCTCGGAGAAGGGCTGCGCCGTCCGGGCCGCGCTGGCCGAGGGCAAGCTCTCCCAGACCCGCTACGACAGCTACTGCGCCATGTACGACGAGGTCAAGGACGTGAAGGAATGGCAGAGGCCGAGGGGATAACCTCTCCGTCACGGTAAAGCTGTCCTTTGTACAACCTCTCAGTCTGCTTCGCAGACAGCTCCCCTAGTAGGGGAGCCTCTGGC
>OKSX01001729.1_pt1 | contig 10230 bp, 7 predicted proteins | sample 1606391 | NCBI WGS metagenome assembly OKSX01 (sample SAMEA3879578, study PRJEB24766) | human gut metagenome | biome: human-associated habitat; feature: feces | place: USA | collected 1985/1987
GGTGATGGCTATCTCCATCTCTGTCCTGATTCTGGCCATAGGGCTTATTTCGCTCTTCACGCTGCCGGTGGAGCAATATCCTGACATTGCGCCTCCAACGGTATATGTAACTGCCAGTTATACGGGTGCCGATGCCGAGGCAGTGATGAACAGTGTCATCATGCCACTGGAGGAGAGTATCAACGGTGTGGAAGACATGATGTATATCAGTTCCAGTGCTTCCAATGCAGGTCTGGCTATTATACAAGTTTATTTTAAGCAGGGCACAGACCCCGATATGGCGGCAGTCAACGTGCAAAACCGTGTGGCTAAAGCACAGGGATTGCTTCCGGCTGAAGTAACGAAAGTCGGCGTCAGCACAATGAAGCGGCAGACCAGCTTCTTGCAGATTGGCGCTTTGGTCTGCACGGACGGTCGATACGATCAGACGTTCCTTGCCAATTATCTGGACATCAATGTCATTCCCCAGATTAAACGTATCGAGGGAGTGGGAGACGTGATGGAGCTGGGCGATACATACAGTATGCGTATCTGGCTGAAACCGGAACGGATGGCGCAATACGGACTGGTTCCGTCGGACATTACCGCCATATTGGGTGAGCAGAACATCGAAGCTCCTACCGGTTCACTGGGCGAGAGTTCGAAGAATGTTTTCCAGTTTACAATGAAATATCGCGGACGCCTCAAAAGCGTGGAAGAATTCCGGAACACGGTTGTCCGTTCGCGGGAAGACGGTTCCATACTTCGCCTGCAAGATGTGGCAGAGGTGGAGTTGGGTACGATGACGTATAGTTTCCGCAGTGAAATGGACAGTCAGCCGGCCGTTCTTTATATGATATTCCAGACAGCCGGTTCCAATGCTACCGCTGTCAACAAAGAAATCACTGCGCAGATAGAGCGGATGGAGAAGAATCTGCCGGCAGGAACGGAGTTCGTCACGATGATGAGTTCCAATGACTTCCTTTTCGCTTCCATACACAACGTGGTGGAGACGCTGATTATCGCCATCATTCTGGTCATCCTCGTGGTCTATTTCTTCTTGCAGGATCTGAAGAGTACGCTGATTCCCTCCATCTCTATCATTGTGTCGTTGGTGGGTACGTTTGCCTGTCTGGTAGCTGCGGGCTTCAGTCTGAACATCCTGACACTGTTTGCGCTGGTGCTTGCCATCGGTACGGTGGTGGATGATGCCATTGTGGTGGTGGAGGCCGTGCAATCCAAGTTCGATGCCGGGTATAAGTCTCCTTACCTTGCCACGAAAGATGCAATGGGCGACGTGACGATGGCTATTGTCTCCTGTACCTGTGTATTTATTCCTGTAACCTTCATGGGAGGTACTTCGGGCGTGTTTTATACGCAATTCGGTATCACGATGGCAACTGCCGTAGGTATTTCGATGATTTCGGCTTTGACGCTCTGTCCCGCTTTGTGCGCCATCATGATGCGTCCGTCGGACGGAACCAAGAGTGCCAAGAGCATCAACGGACGGGTACGTGCAGCTTACAATGCTTCGTTCAATGCCGTATTGGGTAAATATAAGAGAGGTGTGATGTTCTTCATCCGCCATCGCTGGATGGTGTGGACTTCACTGGCTGTTGCCGTTGCCTTGCTGGTTTACCTGATGAGTACCACTAAAACGGGACTTGTGCCGCAGGAAGACCAGGGTGTCATTATGGTGAATGTCAGCATTTCACCGGGAAGCACGCTCGAAGAAACCACGAAAGTGATGGACCGCCTGGAAAATATCCTGAAAGATACGCCCGAAATAGAACACTATGCCCGCGTAGCAGGATACGGACTGATATCCGGTCAGGGAACTTCGTACGGTACGATGATTATCCGCCTGAAAGACTGGAGCGAACGAAAGGGCAAGGAGCATAGCTCGGATGCTGTGGTGTCCCGCCTCAACGGACAATTCCAGTCTATAAAGGAAGCACAGATATTCAGCTTCCAGCCTGCCATGATTCCGGGTTACGGTATGGGTAACTCCCTCGAACTGAACCTTCAGGACATGACGGGTGGAGAACTGGCTACGTTCTATGAAGCGGCTATACAGTTCCTCGGTGCTTTGAACGAGCGTCCGGAGGTAGCGATGGCTTATACATCGTATGCTATCAACTTCCCGCAGATATCGGTGGAAGTGGACGCTGCCAAATGCAAGCGTGCGGGAATTTCGCCGAGTGCGGTGCTCGATGCGGTGGGCAGTTATTGCGGTGGCGCGTATATCTCCAACTATAACCAGTATGGTAAAGTATATCGTGTGATGATGCAGGCTTCGCCTGAATATCGTCTCGACGAGCAGGCGCTGAATAATATGTTTGTACGCAATGGTACGCAGATGGCTCCGGTGAGCCAGTTCGTGACGCTGAAGCAAGTGCTGGGACCGGAAACGGCCAACCGTTTCAATCTTTACAGCACCATCACCGCCAATGTGAATCCTGCCGACGGTTACTCCTCCGGCGAGGTGCAGAAAGTGATTGAAGAAGTGGCTGCACAGTCTTTGCCGGCAGGCTACGGCTATGAATATGGTGGTATGGCGCGCGAAGAAGCAAGTAGCGGCGGTGCGCAGACGGTTTTCATTTACGCCATCTGTATCTTCCTTATCTATCTGATTCTGGCCTGTCTTTACGAGAGTTTCCTCATACCGTTTGCCGTTATCTTCTCCGTGCCGTTCGGGCTGATGGGGTCGTTCCTTTTCGCCAAAATACTCGGGTTGGAGAATAATATCTATCTGCAGACGGGTGTGATTATGTTGATCGGTTTGCTGGCTAAGACGGCCATTCTGATTACGGAGTACGCCATAGAACGTCGCCGCAAGGGAATGGGTATCGTGGAGTCTGCCTACTCTGCCGCACAAGTCCGCTTGCGTCCTATCCTGATGACGGTGTTGACGATGATCTTCGGTATGCTTCCGCTGATGTTCTCCTCCGGTGCAGGTGCCAATGGTAACAGTTCGCTGGGTACGGGCGTCGTGGGCGGTATGGCAGTCGGGACACTGGCATTGCTCTTTGTCGTTCCGGTTTTCTACATCATCTTTGAGTTTTTGCAGGAGAAAATCCGTAAACCGATGGAAGAGGAACCAGATGTGCAGGTGCTTTTAGAGAAAGAAAAGAGTGAAGTTGAACGCGAACGTAAATAAATGAAAGAAAGAATGAAGAAGAATATCATCACATTAGTTGCCATCAGTCTGTCGTTGAGCGGTTGTGGCATCTATACCAAATATGAACCCGCCACTGTCGTTCCCGACGATCTGTACGGCGGGGAAGTGGTGACCGAAGACACTGCCGGTCTGGGTAATATGGACTGGCGGGAACTCTTCACCGACCCTTATCTGCAATCCCTCATCGAAGTGGGATTGCAGACCAATACCGATTATCAGTCCGCCCAGCTCCGTGTGGAAGAAGCACAGGCCGTACTTATGTCCGCCAAACTTGCTTTTCTGCCCGCTTTTGCTCTTGCTCCGCAGGGAACAGTGAGCAGTTTCGATACGCAGAAGGCTACGCAGGCTTATTCGTTGCCCGTTACTGCCAGTTGGGAGCTGGACGTTTTCGGGCGTATGCGCAACTCCAAGAAACAGGCGAAAGCACTTTATGCTCAAAGCGAAGATTACCGTCAGGCAGTCCGTACACAGTTGATAGCAGGTATAGCCAATACCTATTATACCCTATTGATGCTGGACGAACAACTCGACATCTCCCGTCAGACGGAAGAGGCATGGAAAGAAACCGTTGCGTCTACCCGTGCATTGATGAATGCGGGACTGGCAAACGAATCGGCTGTATCGCAGATGGAGGCTGCCTATTATCAGGTGCAGGGTTCGGTCCTCGATTTGCAGCAGCAGATCAGTCAGGTGGAGAATAGTCTTGCCTTATTATTGGCGGAGACGCCACGCAACTATGAGCGCGGTATATTGGCAAAGCAACAGTTTCCTGCTGACTTCTCGATAGGGATTCCTGTCCGGATGCTTTCTTCCCGTCCGGACGTCCGCTCGGCAGAGCGGACGCTGGAAGCGGCGTTCTATGGCACCAATGCGGCACGTTCGGCTTTCTATCCTTCCATCACTTTGAGCGGGAGTGCCGGATGGACAAACTCCGCCGGGGCGATGATTATCAATCCGGGCAAGTTTCTCGCGTCGGCGGTAGGTTCGCTTACGCAGCCGCTCTTTAACAGAGGACAGGTGGTGGCACAATACCGCATTGCCCGTGCGCAACAGGAAGAAGCGGCGCTCGGTTTTCAGCAAACGTTGCTCAATGCCGGTAGTGAGGTGAATGATGCGTTGATTGCCTATCAAACCAGTCAGGGAAAAAGAATCTTGCTGGATAAACAGATCACTTCCCTGCAAACGGCTCTGCGAAGCACTACTCTGTTGATGGAGCATGGTAATACAACCTATCTGGAAGTGCTTACCTCCCGGCAGTCGTTGCTTAGTGCGCAACTGTCGCAGACGGCCAATCATTTTACTGAAATACAAAGTTTAATTAACCTATACCGTGCTTTAGGAGGAGGTCAGGAATAAACTGTATCATACTCTCTGTTTTCTAATTTAATGAAAGAAGGGCTGCCGGAGAAGTGATTCTGTGGCAGCCCGTTTGTTGGTCATATATGCCCAACACATTGAATCTATATGTCCAATACACACGGTATATATAGCTTGCAAGTAGCTGATAAACAGCGTTATTCTACCAGACTTTTCGCTCTTTCCAATGCTACGTTGATATTCGGGCAGATATTCTCTTTTCCCAGCAACTCGTAGAATCCGGCTTTTTCCAGTACATTATGCACGTTCTCGTTGACTCCCGAAAGAATAATGGTAGTCTTTTCCTTCTGCGACATTTCGCAGAGAGCAGTCAGGTTATGAATACCTGTGGAGTCGATAAACGGAACTTTGCGCATACGGATGATACGTACTTTCGGGCGGTCTCCCAGTTGTGTCATTGTTTCTTCAAACTTGGTAGCGATGCCGAAGAAATAAGGGCCGTTGATTTCGTATACCTCTATACCTTTGGGAATCATCAGGTTTTCTTCGTGTACGGTAATATCCGATTCTTTGTTCGGGTCAATCTCATCGGTAATCACCGAGATTTCGGTAGTCTCCATGACACGTTTCATAAAGAGGACGCAGGCAATCACCAATCCTACCTCGATAGCGACAGTCAGGTCGAAGATAACGGTCAGGAAGAACGTGATAAGCAGTACGGTAACGTCCGATTTCGGATTCTTCAGTAAAGCTCTGAATACACGCCATCCGCTCATGTTGTAAGATACGATGACCAGTACTCCGGCAAGGCATGCCATCGGGATATATTGTGCGAGTGGCATCAGGAAGAGCAGAATCAACAGTAATACTACTGCATGAATGATTCCGGCTATCGGTGTCTTACCTCCGTTGTTGATATTCGTCATGGTACGGGCGATAGCTCCGGTGGCAGGAATACCTCCGAACAGAGGAGCTATGATATTGGCAGCTCCCTGTGCAATCAGTTCTGTATTGGAATCGTGGCGGTCGCCTATCACACCGTCGGCTACCGTGGCAGACAGCAGCGACTCGATAGCTCCCAATACGGCAATGGTGATAGCCACCGGAAACAGTTCCCTGATAGCTTCCCAATCCAACGCAGGCACAACGGCATCGGGCAACTCCGATTTGATGGTGAAGCGGTCGCCGATTGTCTGGATGCAGTCGATCCCTCCGAAAGTTTTCATCAGGTAAACGGCTACCGTGACTACGATGATGGCAATCAGCGAGCCGGGAATTTTCTTTGAGAACTTCGGAGTGATGGCGATAATAATAATGCTGACAATACTAACGATGGTATTCCACCAGTTGATCGTGTCGAAGTGTCGGAAATAAATCAGCCACTTCCCGACGAAGTCTCCCGGCACTTTCTCGTCTCCGAAAGATAAACCGAAAATATCGGCAATCTGGGTCGTGAAAATAGTGACGGCGATACCGCTGGTAAATCCGACGATGATAGGATAAGGAATGAATTTGATGACAGCTCCCAGCTTGAACACTCCTAATAATACAAGGAGTACGCCCGCCATTAGCGTGGCTACAATCAGTCCGGCCTCGCCGTATTGTTGTATGATGCCATAGATAATGACGATAAATGCTCCCGTAGGACCGCCGATCTGGACTTTGCTGCCTCCCAACAGGGAAATGATGAATCCCGCAATGATAGCGGTGATAATACCTTTTTCGGGCGAAACTCCCGAAGCGATACCGAAAGCGATAGCCAGTGGAAGCGCTACGATACCTACGATGATGCCGGCCATCAGGTCCGCCATAAACGTTTCTTTCGAATAATTCTTTAGACAAGAAACCAGTTTGGGTTTAAATTCAAATAGCTTCATTTTTATGAGTTGTTATACGTGTAATCTGACCTTTTTGCAAAGTAGAGGTTGCAAAATTATATAAAATAATCGAAATAAGTATGTTTTTGAACATACTATTTGTCTGTTGATAGATTTCATCAATGAGGTGATAGTTTTTATTCATTAAGAAAAGGTGGTTTATTGTGAACAAATCGTTTATATTTGCGTTATAAATAGTACGACAAGTTACGTTTGGTAATCAACCAATTTAAAATATATATAGAATTATGGCTAAGAGTATTAAAGGAACTCAAACAGAGAAAAATCTGTTGACTTCATTCGCAGGAGAATCACAGGCTAGAATGCGTTACACTTATTTCGCAAGTGCAGCTAAAAAAGAAGGCTACGAAAGAACATGCAAAACGTATGTTTAAGTTCCTCGAAGGCGGTATGGTAGAAATCACTGCCAGCTATCCGGCCGGTGTAATTGGTAATACACTTGAAAATCTTCGCGCTGCCGCAGCGGGTGAACATGAAGAATGGTCACTGGATTATCCTCACTTTGCCGACGTGGCAGAACAGGAAGGTTTCCCGATGATTGCTGCTATGTACCGCAATATCTCCATCGCAGAAAAAGGTCACGAAGAAAGATATCTTGCCTTCGTAAATAACATCGAAAATATGACTGTATTCGCTAAAGAAGGCGAAGTGGTATGGCAATGCCGTAACTGCGGTTACATTGAAATCGGTAAGGAAGCTCCTGAAGTTTGCCCGGCATGTCTGCATCCACAGGCTTATTTCGAGGTGAAGAAGGAAAACTATTAATCTACGGATGAATTAGATAGAGGGGATATATCCATTAGGTATATCCTCTTTATATGTTACTATGGAAATCATATTATACGATTCAGAAATAAAAAGATTAAAACTCTCCAAGTTTCAAATGGATTATCTATCTTTGCTACAAATTGCAGTTGTATGTCATCAAGAAGAACTAATAAACTTGTAGTTCCCTTTGTAAAGTGGGTTGGAGGAAAGAGGCAGATACTTTCAGAAATTGAAAAGTATTTGCCTTCAAAATTTGCAACTTACTACGAGCCTTTTATTGGTGGAGGAGCGTTACTTTTTCATATACAGCCAAAAAATGCCATTATCAATGATTTTAATGCTGAATTAATAAACCTTTATACTGTAATAAAAGAAAATCCATTAGAACTGATAGCGGATTTGAAAAAACATAAAAATGAAGCAGACTATTTTTATGAGATTCGGAGTCTGGATAGAGATAGAGAGAAATTTTCGGCATTAACAAACATAGAAAGAGCTTCGCGAATTATATTTCTAAATAAAACTTGTTATAATGGTTTATTTCGAGTGAATAGCTCTGGGGAATTTAATACTCCTTTTGGTAGATATAAGAATCCTAATATAGTCAATGAGATAACTATAAAAGCTGTCTCCTTATATTTGAATAATTCCAATGTCTTAATAATGAATGGTGATTTCGAGGAGGCTTTACATAACGTTTCTAAAGGTGATTTCGTTTATCTCGATCCTCCTTATGATCCGTTATCAAACAGTTCTTCATTTACGGGATATACTCAGGGAGGATTTGATCGTACAGAACAAGAACGGTTGAGAAATGTTTGTGATTGGCTGCATGCAAAGAAGGCAAAGTTTCTCTTATCAAACTCATGTACTGATTTGATTCTTGATTTATATAAGAACTATAACATAACTGAAATAAAGGCCATTCGATCCATCAATTCAGATGCTGAAAAGAGGGGACAGGTCTCTGAAGTATTAATAAGAAATTATGAATAATGCAAGTAAGATAGACACTAATTGGACGAAAATTTTTAATAAATATCCTATTCTGCAAACTATAAAAGATGAAGGAAAGTATATTATAACAGCACAACAAATTAAAGAATTTTGGGAGCCTCGTTTGATGACTAAACACGATCATAGTGTCAATAGACCCCAGATATTTATAGATAATTCTTTGTCTATTTTGCCAATTACACGAGGAAGCTATATTATTGGTGCAATGGACTTGTATCATGATTTTGCATTATCTGATAGAGAGAAAGTCTTTGATAGTACAGATAGTATGCCTGTTTCTTCACCTGCATTTATTGAGTCTATTGATTTTAATAATATCACAAGTGAGGCTACGGCTATTAATAGCATATATGTTTCGGATATTCTCAGGGATTTCTTGAATGAACCGACCTTGTTGCCTACGGTAAATGGGCGAATGGGAGCTGGAAGTTTCTCATTTAGTGTCAATTGTTTGTCAGGTGAAGATACTTCTCTTTTAGTGGATGTAAGTAACTCACAGATAGAGATTGATGGAGGTTATGAAGGAACAAATTCTTTGTGTTTGATTGAAGCTAAAAGTTCTCTTTCTACAGATTTTTTGGTACGCCAACTTTACTATCCTTTTAGATTATGGACTAATAAGATAACTAAGCCTATCAGACCTGTATTTTTATTGTATAGTAATGGTACATATTATTTATTTGAATATGCTTTTGAAGAAATAGGTAATTATAATTCCTTAAAGAGAGTGCAATATAAAAAATATCGTATTGAGAACGATGTGATAACCTTACAGGATATACTTGAGATACCAAAGCGTATTCCAGTTGTCAAGGAACCGCAAATTCAATTCCCACAAGCAGATTCGTTGGAACGCATTATCAACCTTTGTGAAATTATGAATTCGGATAATAAAGCGTTTAATAAATATGGTATAGCAAAAATATATAGTTTTGATGAGCGCCAGTCAGATTATTATGCGAATGCAGGTGTTTATTTGGGTTTAATTCAGCGGTATAAAAAAGGGAGTATCTACAATTATAAACTATCGAATTTAGGGAAACAAATTTTTAAATTGCCATTGCGAAGCCGACATCTTCGGGTGGCAGAATTGATTCTTAGCCATAGTCCTTTTAGACAGACATTGAAGAGTTATATTGATAATGCTAATATCCCATCTAAAGAGGAGGTAATAGATATCATGAGGCATTGCGAACTTTACCGCATGTCTGAAAATTTATATTATCGCCGTTCCAGTACAGTGATTAGTTGGATAAATTGGGTACTTAATTTACGTACTGAATAAATTCGTATAATGCCCTTAAAATCATATTATAAATCATCGGATGGAGCATTTACTCTTTTACTTGGCGATTGTCGACAACTTTTGTCACAGTTTGATTTTCAATTTGATATGATTTTTGCTGATCCTCCTTATTTTCTTTCGAATGGAGGGATTTCTGTACAATCTGGTAAAATTGTTTGTGTAGATAAAGGAGATTGGGATCGTAGTTTTGGCAAAGAATCCATTGATAATTTTAATTATAAATGGATTGCTGATTGTCGTGACAAACTTAAAGATAATGGTACAATTTGGATATCAGGGACTTATCATAATATTTTTTCTGTAGCTAATCAGTTAACTGAACTTGGGTTTAAAATTCTTAACTGCATTACGTGGGTGAAAACTAACCCTCCTCCTAATATCTCGTGTCGTTATTTTACATACTCGGCAGAATACATTATTTGGGCTCGTAAAAATAATAATGTTTCTCATTATTATAATTATGATTTTATGAAAATGAGTAATGCTAATCATCAGATGACAGATGTTTGGAATTTGTCTGCTATTGAGGGATGGGAAAAGATACACGGTAAACATCCTACTCAAAAACCGATAAATTTATTAGCTAGGGTTATTGCAGCTAGTACTAGGCCTGGGGCATGGATATTAGATCCTTTTGCCGGTAGTAGTACTACTGGTGTCACGGCTAATCTTTTGAAACGTCGATTTCTTGGTATTGATATTGAACAAAAGTACCTTGAACTTAGTATTCTACGGAGAAAAGACTTGGATTTTCCTAAGGTTCG
>OKSX01001730.1_pt1 | contig 10219 bp, 8 predicted proteins | sample 1606391 | NCBI WGS metagenome assembly OKSX01 (sample SAMEA3879578, study PRJEB24766) | human gut metagenome | biome: human-associated habitat; feature: feces | place: USA | collected 1985/1987
GTCAACGAAAAAATGTCAGCAGTGATTATTCAGTTTTGAAGGCACGTCCTTCTAAAAATACTGGACAGATACACAGAAATGTGATATACTGTGTCAGTCATATGGTCGGTGACGATGACGGTGAGGTTCCACCTGTTCCCATTCCGAACACAGTAGTTAAGCTCACTCGTGCCCAAGATAGTTAGCTGGAAACGGCTTGTGAAAATAGGTAGCCGCCGACTTGATCAAAACGCTCTAAGAGAGATCTTAGGGCGTTTTTTGTTGTGTCTGCGGATTGTGATTTCTGTCTGAAATTGTTATAATGGATAAAATCAGAAAGGGGAAGCGCATGATGGGAAATGAGGAAAATAAAACACTTTATGATATTTATCGGGGGATACTCTGCAATAACCAGAGCTTTCAACTCGGAAAGCAGGCACAGGTAGAATATCGTTTTGACTGCCCGGAGTATGCAGAGCTGAAAGAAAAATATCATCTCAATGAAATTGCCGGAAACGGGACAGAGCTGGAGCACAGTGTGCGGCTGTTGAAGTATCTTGCCCCGAAACTGACACACAGTGCGTGGTACGATAACAGCGTTCCGTGCAATGGGCTGGCACTGCTGGAATACAGTCTGGAGCAGCCGGAGCATGGGATCAATTGTCTGAACAAATCCAAGATACTGGAGGAATGCTGTCTGGCACTGGGGATCTACGCCCGGAGGGTGAGAATGCTGCCCTATTCGCCCTTTGACAGCGACTGTCATGTCGTGACAGAGATTTTTGACAGGACTCTGGGAAAATGGTGTATGCTCGACCCCACGACCAACGGCTATCTGGTCGATGAAACGGGCAGCGTTCTCTCTTTGCTGGAAGCCAGAGAGAGGATGGCGCAGGCAGGGTTTGTGACGTTCTGCCGGGCGGATGAAACGGTGCAGGACCTGCATGAAGTGGCTCAGAAAGAAATGGAATGGAGCGCGTATTTTGCCAAAAATCTGTTCCGGCTCCAGATCGACGCGGTTTCTCAGTTTGGAGAGACAGGGAAATGGCTGGATGTGATCCCGGAACACTTTTCGGTCCGACAGTGGAGCAAGGCAAAGGCGGAGTACCGCATCACGATGGCACCGGAGTATGCAAAAACAGAGAATGGCTTTGAGATGGCGAAGATGCTTCCGCTCTTTCAGAAAGCAGTAAAAGAAGCAGAGACGATGCAGGAGCCGGAGAGTATTTCGGTGCAATGCATAGCAGAGGCCCCTCAATAAAAAGATAAAACAAAAGCGACCCCGCTGTGCTGAGCTCAACACAGCGGGGTCGCTCTTTCTATCAGGTGGAGTATTGTTCAGAAGGACAGCTTCGGCTTAGCCTTTGCCTGCGCAGCCGAACAGCTCGATCTTCTCCTTGCACTTGGCCTCGATGGCCTTTGCGCCGGGAGCCAGCAGCTTGCGGGGGTCGAAGCCCTTGCCCTGCTGATCCTTGCCCTCTTCGATGTACTTGCGGGTAGCTTCAGCGAAGACCAGCTGGCACTCGGTGTTGATGTTGATCTTGGAGACGCCCAGGCTGATGGCCTTTGCGATCATGTCGTCAGGGATGCCGGTGCCGCCGTGCAGGACCAGAGGAATGTTATTGGTAGCCTTATGGATGCGGTCCAGAGCCTCGAAGTCCAGACCCTTCCAGTTAGCGGGGTAGACGCCGTGGATGTTGCCGATGCCGGCGGCCAGGAAGTCGATGCCCAGATCAGTGATCTTTGCGCACTCTGCGGGGTCAGCGATCTCACCATTGCCCACAACGCCGTCCTCGACGCCGCCGATGGAACCGACCTCGGCCTCGATGCTCATGCCCTTGGAGTGTGCCAGAGCGACCAGCTCCTTGGTCTTCTCCACATTCTCCTCGATGGAGTAGTGGCTGCCGTCGAACATGATGGAGGAGAAACCGGCCTCAACGCAGGCCTTGCAGCCCTCGTAGGTGCCGTGATCCAGATGCAGAGCGACCGGAACGGTGATGCCCATCGAATCGACCATTGCGTCCACCATTGCGGCGACGGTCTTGAAGCCGGTCATGTACTTGCCGGCACCCTCGGAGACGCCCAGAATGACGGGACTCTTCATCTCCTCGCAGGCGGTCAGGACAGCCTTGGTCCACTCCAGATTGTTGATGTTGAACTGAGGCACACCGTAGTGGCCGTCGCGGGCTTTGATGAGCATTTCGGTTGCATTTACCAACATATTATTTACCTCCAAAATTTATCGGGGTCTCTTCGTACCCACACAGCACTTCGTGTATGGTTTAACGAAGTTGCAACCTTAGTATACCCCAAACAGAGGGCAAAATCAATCCACTAGAGAGTTTTTGTAATCAAACCGAAGCTTTCTTGGCCGGAAACGCAGTAGAAAAATGGAAAAACGAGTGAAATGCAACATTTTTATAAGCGGCGACAACATCTGAGCAGAGGAACGAGAGAGGGACAAAAGGGGACGATTTTCAACAGAAGACTGCATTCGTCAAAATGATATTGGATAAAAAGGCAAAAGAATGGCTGCTTCGATTCAAAAATTTGTCATAATTCTGACTTGAAAATTACAAAATGTATGCAAGGTTCTGAGCCTGTCGAGATAAGAATGTGGAAAACCTCGTGGAAAGTGTGGAATTCAACCTGAAAAACAGGCATGAGCGCTTGAGTTTTGAACTCTTTCCACAGGGTTTTCAACTTGTGGAAAAAACAGGGCCGATATACGATGGGTAAAACGCTTTAGATGTGGAAAACTTTTGCCTCCGGCAAAAAGACGGATGCTCGGTGTGCAGAGGGACAACACTTACCCCATGCGGTGCTGTCCGGACAGCAGCACAGAAATTTCACGGGAGAAAAATCACAATTCTATGGCGAACACCGGCTTCTTATGTTATACTTCAAGATGAGTCATCATCGCCTGCCGCACTGCGGCATGGAAAGATTTGCTGAATGAAACACAACGGCGCCGGGCCGGAAGAGCCACGGCGTCCTGCGATAGAAATGGAAGGAGCACTTCATGGAAGAACGCAATACGTCCCGCCGCCCCCGCCGCGAAAAGGCCGAGGAGCAGCCCCGGAACGAGAGCCTTGTTTACGGAAAGAACCCGGTCACGGAGCTGCTGAAGAGCGGCTCCGGCGTGGATACCGTGCTGCTGGCAGAGGGCATGGCCCCCGCTGTGGCGGCCTACTACACCGCAATGGCCAAGGAGGCCGGTGCCACCGTCAAGCGGGTGCACCCCAATAAGCTGCGCCTCATGACCGGCACCGAGAGCCATCAGGGCGTAGCTGCCTTTGCCAGCGAGATCGAATACGCAACGGTGGAGGACCTGCTGGCCGCAGCCAAAGAGAAGGGCGAACCGCCCTTCCTCGTGCTGAGTGATGGCATCGAGGACCCCCACAATCTGGGCGCAGTCATGCGCTCGGCCCTGCTGTGCGGCGCACACGGCATCGTCATCCCCAAGCGGGGCGGCGCATCCGTGACCCCCACCGTCATCAAGTCCAGCGCCGGTGCTGCGGAGCGACTGCCCGTGGCCCGGGTGGCCAACATCGGCGAGACCATCCGCCGCCTCAAGGAGCAGGGCGTTTTCGTCTACTGCGCCGATATGGATGGCGTGTCCCTGCGCCGGAACAACCTCACCGGCCCCATCGCACTGGTGCTGGGCAGTGAGGGCAGCGGCGTGTCGCAGTTGGTGAAGAAGCTCTGCGACGGCGTGGTGAGCCTCGATATGGCTGCACGAGGCACCGGTGTGGACAGCTTCAACGTCTCGGTAGCGGCTGGCATCATCCTGTATGAAATCCAGAGCCAGCGTGCCGCACAGGGCTGAGACGCCCTCAATAAAGAGATCAGGGAGGGAAGACAGCAGATGCCAAAGGATGAAGAGCGGAAGGAACTGACGCAGGAAGAGATCGATGCCCGCGACGAGAAATTCCGTACCTTTTTTACGACCAGTGTGGCGCAGGTCCCGGAGGAGATGACCCGAGGGGACGATGGAGCGGCCGAAAAGCCTAATAAGGGCCTGTTCGGTCGGCTGTTCCGCCGCGAGAAAACGGAGCCGCAGGCCGACGGCGCAGTGGAAGAGAGCAGCACCGGCGAGATCCGGCTGGGCGGTGAGGAGCAGGAGAACCCCTCCGAGCTGGAGCTTGTCCTGAAGCTGGAAGAGGAGACAGAGCCTTCGAAGCCTGAGACGCCGGAGCCGGCGGGAGCTGCGAGTGCGCCCCAGCCGGAACCGGAGAAGCCCCAAGTGCCCCAGCCCAAAGCGCCGGAGACGCCTGCCCCCCAGCCGGACAAAAAGCCAACGGAAAAACAGTCTGCCTCCCGGAAAAAGGCCGTCCAGTACGGCCCGCGCACCCCGCAGGAGCAGTACGAGGACCGGGAGATGCAGGCACTGAAGGCCATGCTCTTCGGCCCGAAGCCTCAGCCGGAGGCCGAAAAGCCGGAGAAGAGCATCCCGGAAGCCCCGGCTGTCCAAAAGCCGGGACCGGAAAAAGAGCCGGATACCAAGCCGGAGAGGCCTGCTGCGCCGCTGCCCGAGCTGGTATTTGCGGAGGACAAGACGGCGAAGCCCCATGCAGCCCCGGCCATGCACTTCTTCGGCAAGGGGGAGGACGAGGAAACGCCCTCTGCCCCCACCCGCACGACGCCGCCCAGCAGCGACGACAGCATGAGCCTGCCGCTCATTGACCTGAACGACGACGGGCCTGCTCCCGCAGAGACGCCGGACGCCGAAGCGCCTGCGCAGCCTGCCGCAGAGGAAGCCGCCCCCGCAGAAGAGGCGGCCACCGAGGCGGAAAAGACCCCCGAAGCGCCTGAGCAGATGGGCGATCGGCTGCGCCGGATGAGCGCGGCCCTTACCCTGCGCTGTGCGCTGGGCGGCATCCTCGCGCTGGTGCTGCTCCACTTCGGCCTTGCCGCAGAGGGCCTTGTCGGCCCGCTGGCCGGGCTGGACCCCGTGACTGCCCCGGCGGCGTTCTACGCTGCCAACCTGCTCTTCTACGCCTTGGCACTGGCCGTGGGCTGGCCCGTTCTGCGGGACGGCCTGCAGGGCCTGCGGGGCCGTCCCAGCATGGAGACGATGCCCGCGCTGGCCGCTTGCGCCGCCATGCTGCAGGCCGCTGTGGCCCTGCTGAACGCCAAGAGCTATCAGCCGTCCGGCTTCACCCTCCTGTCCGGCATCGCGGCGCTGGGACTCTTCCTTGCGCTGCTGGGCGACCGGGTGCTGCTGGCCTCGGTGCAGGGCGGATTTGCGCTGGCGCAGGCCGCACCGGAGCGGCGCGGCGCGTTCCGCGCCAAGGACAAGGAGCTTGTCCGGGTGCTGGCTAAGAATATGGAAGAAAAAGACCCGTGGGTGCTGCTCAGCCGCCCCACCGAGTGGGACGACGCGATGGTGGAACAGGGCTTTGGCCCCCGTGCCTGTGAGCGCCGCGCCCGCAAAACGAACTATATCCTGCTGGGCGTGGCCCTTCTGGCCGGATTCGTATTCCTTGTCATGGGCGGCGGCGTCAACGGCAGCGCGGCGGCCCTGACCGCCGTGCTCTGCATGGGGTCGCCCCTGTCCTCCACCCTCATCGCCGGCCTTGCGTCTCTGCGGCTGCAGCAGAGCGCAGCCGCCTCGGGCGCTGTGGTGCCCGGCTGGTCGGCCATTGAGGAGCTGGGCGGTGTGGACACGGTGCAAGCCGACGCCGACGAGCTGTTCACGCCGGACAGCGCCCTGCTGGAGGACATCCGCATCTTCAAGGGCGGCCGCATTGACCGGGCCATCCTCTATTCGGCCAGCGTCCTCAGCCAGTGCTGCAATACTCTGAGCGGCCTGTTCCGCCAGATCATCGAGGACCGCACCGACATCCTCTACCCCGTCAAGGATCTGGAAGTCCATCGGGGCCTCGGCTTCTCCGCGTGGTGCGACAACAACCGTGTCCTCATCGGCTCCCGCGCATACATGGAAAAGGAAGATGTGCCCCTGCCCGACGAGGAGTATGAGGCCAAGCACTCGAAAAACGGCGAGCTGCAGATCCTGTATCTGGCCGTCTCCGGCAGTCTGCACGCCATGTTCGTGCTCCGGTATGTGGGCGGGCGGAATGCGGCCCGTGGGCTGGAACAGCTCCAGAAGGAGAACATCCAGCTGCTGGTGTCCTGTCAGGACCCCAGCCTGACGGCACGGCAGATCACCGACGCCTACCACCTGCCCGAGGGGATGGTCGTCCTGCTGGATCAGGAGCAGTGTGCCGCGCTGGATGCCGCCACCGCCCAGAACACCGGCTCCGAGGGCTGCTGCATTCTCTGCACCAAGGGCTTTGCCAGCCTGACCGGCGGCCTGCGGGCCGCAGAGCAGGCCCAGAACGCCGAGACGACTGCCACCACAGTACAGCTGGTGTCGGTGTGGTTCTCGGTGGCCATTGCTGTCCTGCTGACCTATGCGGGCAGCGTGGGGATGCTGAGCGTGGCCGCAGTGCTGATGTATCAGGCCGCGTGGAGCGCCCTCAGCATCGCCGTCTGTGCCCTCAAGCAGCACAGTTGAAAAAATAAATAGGAATTATTCTTGATTTTGGTCCCAAATTCTGTTATACTATCCTCAGAGAGAAACAAGACCTAGCGCACACCCGGTACCGAACAAAGCGGGCTGCGCGTAGAATAAACCAAACCTGACATGGCCTATACTGGCAGTGTCAACACATCAGAGAGGAGAACAGAATATGGAACTCAAGGGTACCAAGACCGAGAAAAACCTGATGGAAGCCTTCGCCGGTGAGAGCATGGCCCGCAACAAGTACACCTTCTTTGCAAGCGTCGCAAGGAAAGAGGGCTACGAGCAGCTGGCCGCTATCTTTGAGGAGACTGCAGGCAACGAGAAAGAGCACGCCAAGCTGTGGTTCAAGGCCCTGTGCGGCGGTGCGATCCCCGACACTATGACCTGCCTTGAGATGGCTGCAAGCGGTGAGAACGACGAGTGGACTGAGATGTACCCCCGGATGGCCGCTGAGGCCAAGGAGGAGGGCTTTGCCCAGCTGGCCGCCCTCTTCACGATGGTGGGACAGATCGAGAAGGAGCACGAGGAGCGCTACCGCGCCCTCGCTGCCAACCTCAAGGAGGGCAAGGTCTTTGCCCGGGAAGAGCAGCAGGTGTGGGTCTGCCGGAACTGCGGCTACACCCATATCGGCAAGTCTGCACCCCTCAAGTGCCCGGTCTGCGCCCATCCCCAGAGCTATTTTGAGCTGAAGGCCAAGAACCACTGATTTTTACGGCATCTGAGAGCCGCCGCACCTTTCTGAGGGTGCGGCGGCTCTTTCGTCCGGCGGCAAAATGCAGTCTGCACGTTTTGTATAAATTTGAGGGTGGTGTTTTAGTGTCTTTCACGAAAAGATGCGCGAAATTGTGACACTTCTGGCGAAGAACTTGACCCTTCTTTGGGGGACGTGTACAATAAACGAGTAGTGAGTGGAATTATGTGCAGTGCACATTGCGATAGACGGAATGATACGAAGGAGGGAAGTGCTACCCTATGAACAAGATCACACGGCTTGCGGCTGCCCTCGTGCTGAGCGGGCTGCTTCTGGCGGCTCCCGCCGCACAGGCTGCGCCGTCGCTTCTGGGACAGTCTTCGAACTTTGAGCTGGAAGTGAGCGAGATGGAGCTGGAGATCACGGCCGACGACCCCCGGCCCAAAGCCTATCTCTACACCGGCGGACAGAGCGACTACTACTTCATCGTCTGGATGAGCAGCAACCCCACCGTGGCCACTGTGGACGGCGACGGCCGCGTTACGGGACGCAGCGCCGGTGAGGCGACCATCAGCGCCATCACCGACCGGGGCGAGTATGCCGCCTGCAGGGTGACGGTCCGCAAGGAAAGCGGGGACGCGGCCAGCAAAAAGCCGGCCCTCGACCATGTCACCCTCAACCTCATCATCCAGTACGACAACGCCCACCCCAGCCAGAAGCTGCAGCTCATCAACACGAGCGGCTCCTTTATCTACGCCTACCAGTGGATGAGCAGCGACCCTGAGGTGGCGACGGTGGACACGGAGGGCCTTGTCACGGCCCAGAAACCCGGCACCACCACCATCACCGCGCTGGCATCCAACGGTCAGGCTCTCCGCTGTGCCGTCACCGTTACCAGCGACGTGGGCAAAGTGACCCTGAATAAGCACGACCTGCTGCTCCGCACCGTGGGCGCAAAGGAAGCCCTGACAGCCTCTGTGGCCGTGGAGGGGGGCGTCAGCGTCCCCATCACATGGGTCAGCAGTAACCCCGGCGTCGCTACAGTGGACGCCTCCGGTGTCGTGACCGCTGTTGCGGACGGTGAGGCGAAGATCACCGCCCTCTCGCCGGATGGCCGCTTCGACAGCTGCAGCATCTTTGTGGGCCTTGCCGCCGACAAATACAGCAGCGAAGAGGATCTGGCCGAGGAACTCAAGCTTCCCGACCCCTATGTGGCCGTCCGGATGAACCGGCTGAGCTGAGAAAAGATCTGCAAATGAAACGCCCCGCACCTTGTCGAAAGACAGGTGCGGGGCGTTTGTTTATTGCTCCACCAGCGCAATGAAGGCCTTCATCTGGGGCGTGAGCCATTTATCCTTGTGGTAGAACAGCTGGCGGTGCATGGTGACGGTGCAGTCGGGAACGCGAAGGCGGGCCAGACGCCCGGCGGAGAGGGCCGGGCAGACGATGTACTCGGGCAGGAAGGAGAGGCCCATCCCGCGCTCTACCATCTGGCAGAGCAGGGAGGCGCTGCCCAGCTCGATGTAGGGATGGATGGCCAGCCCCCGGGCCGCAAGGCGCTGGTCGAGGGCGTCGCGGTAGCTCATGCCCCGCTCCGTGAGAAGAAATTCCTGTTGGGCCAGCACATCCAGCGGCACGGCCTCGGCCTCGGCCAGCGGGTGTCCGGCGGGGGCTACGAAGCAGACCGGCTCCGGCACGTTGACGGCCAGCGTCAGGCTGGGCAGGAGCAGGGGCTGGTCGAGGGTGTAGGCGAGGTCGATCTGGTTGGCTCCCAGCAGCCGCAGCATCTCATCTGCAGTGGCAGTCCGAAGCACCAGCTCCACCTGCGGACAGAGGGCGTGGAACTGCTGCAGCAGGTCGGGCAGGAAGGTGCTGCACACCGAGTCTGCCAGCGCCACCCGAAGAGTGCCGCTGACGGCCCGGGCGGGCATCAGCGCGGCCTTGGCCTGCTGGGCCGTGATGAGAAGGGTGCGGGCGTAGCTCTGGAAGGTCTGGCCCGCGTCGGTGAGGCGGACGGTCTTTCCTACCCGGTCGAAGAGGGGCGTGCCAAGCTCTGCTTCCAGCTGTGCGATCTGGGCCGACACCGCCGACTGAGAGTAACCCAGCTCCCGCGCAGCGCTGGAAAAGCTGTGCAGCTCGGCGATGTGGAGGAAAGTGTTGATATTTCGCAGCTCCATTGCAGTCCCTCCGGCGTCAGCAGTGGTCGATGCCGGTGACGGTCAGCGTCTCGCCGTCCACCTTGAAGTGGATTTCCAGACCGCCGAACTCCATGCCGTAGACCCGCTCGGGGTCGTGCTGGTAGGAGGGGCGGGGGTCGTTTTCCAGCACACCCTGCAGCGCTGCCTGCTGGTCGGCAGGCACTTTGGCCCAGAGGGCATCGCTGCAGACCATGTTCAGGTGGTGGGACCGGGTCTGCGCTGTGAAACCTGCGGAGGCATCAGGGTGACAGTCGGCGTAGGGGATATAGGGTTTGATGTCGTAGATAGGGGTGCCGTCCATCAGGTCGGCACCCCGCACGATGAGGACGGGGCCGACGTCGGGCCGGTGCTCGATGGCCTCCAGCCGGACGCTGGACAGGCCCAGAGGGTTGGGCCGGAAGGGGGAGCGGGTGGCAAAGACACCCATCCGGGTGTTGCCCCCCAGCCGGGGCGGGCGGACCGTGGGGGACCAGGTATCCCGGATGGCCCGGTCAAAGACCCAGATGAGCCAGATGTGGGAGAAGTCCTCCAAGCCCCGGAGGGCGTCCGGGTTCTGATAGGCAGGCTCAAAAACGATGTCGGCCTCCAACTCCTCCACCAGCCCGCTTTGCCGGGGCACGCCGAATTTTTCGGCGAAATCACTGTGGATATGGGCAATGGGCGTCATGGAAAATTTCTGGGACATGGCGGGACCTCCTGCGATCACTCCCCCAGTCAGGACGGAGCGGAACTTTTATCTTATTATAGCAGAAGTCTGTCCTGGTGAAAAGCCCCGTGCCGCCTGATGGACAGAATGACGGAAAGCGGCGTACCGGCGGTTCG
>OKSX01001742.1_pt1 | contig 10155 bp, 9 predicted proteins | sample 1606391 | NCBI WGS metagenome assembly OKSX01 (sample SAMEA3879578, study PRJEB24766) | human gut metagenome | biome: human-associated habitat; feature: feces | place: USA | collected 1985/1987
ACCTCATGATTATGAATCATGCGCTCTAACCAGCTGAGCTATCCCGCCATCGTTTCTCGATTGCGGGTGCAAAGATAGATGATTTTTTATAATCTCCAAAACAATTCATAACTTTTTTGTGTTTTTTCTTTAATACGGGCCTTGATTTTCCCTATAAATAGGGAGTTTGATGCCCGATAATGAAAGAATAATTAATAAAGTGTCTGATTTATGCAGCGTATTTAGAAAAAAGTATTTATCTTGGCACACGTAAAAACAATTCGAAATTGCTATGAAAAAGGAAAAGATTCATTTGGAGTATTTGTTGAATGCAACATCTAAAAATATTCTTTGGGCAGCCATTAGTACACCTACCGGGTTGGAGGACTGGTTTGCAGACAAAGTGATATCCGATGATAAGATTGTAGAGTTTCATTGGGGAAAGACTGAGCAGAGAAAGGCTGAAATTACGGCGATACGTTCTTTCTCTTTTATCCGCTTCCGTTGGCAGGATGATGAAAACGAACGCGATTATTTTGAAATCAAGATGACTTATAATGAGCTGACTAGTGACTATGTGCTGGAAATTACCGATTTCGCAGAGCCGGATGAAGTAGATGATATGAAAGAATTGTGGGAGTCGCAAGTAGCTAAATTAAGAAGAACTTGTGGTTTTTAGTTAACTTTCAACTAAAAATTTTCGATGCTCCTTTTTTTGTGCTAATTTTGCATCCTAATTGCACGAACCTATTAAGATGCTACGCATAAAGAAATTAGATATATTCATCGTAAAGAGTTTTTTGATGCTCTTTATTGGTACATTCTTCATCTGTCTGTTCATATTCATGATGCAGTTCCTGTGGAGATATGTGGACGAATTGGTCGGAAAGGGATTGGAGATGAGCGTAATGGCTCAGTTCTTCTTTTATTCCGCATTGACATTAGTGCCAGTATCGTTGCCGTTGGCGGTGCTACTGGCTTCTTTGATTACTTTCGGTAACTTTGGCGAGCGTTATGAATTACTTGCAATGAAAGCTGCGGGTATTTCTCTACTTAAAATCATGCGTCCGCTCGCTTTCTTTGTTTGCGGACTTGTCGGTGTCTCATTCTATTTCCAAAATGTTGTTGGTCCTATCGCCCAGGCTAAGCTGGGAACCCTGATTCTTTCGATGAAACAGAAATCTCCGGAGTTGGACATTCCGGAAGGAGTTTTCTATTCTGAAATCAAGGACTATAATTTAAAGGTAGCTAAGAAGAACCGGAAGACCGGTATGCTATATGATGTGCTGATTTATAGTATGAAAGATGGCTTTGAGAAAGCACGTATTATATATGCTGATTCCGGGCGTTTGGAGATGACCGCGGATAAACAGCATCTTTGGCTGCATTTGTATAGCGGAGATTTATTTGAGAATCTGAAAGCTCAAAGTATGAAATCGGAGAATGTACCTTATCGACGCGAGGAATTCAGGGAAAAACATTCCATTATTGAGTTTAATTCCGATTTCAATATGGTTGACGGTGAGATTATGGGTAAGCAGTCCAGTGCTAAGGATATGGCGCAGTTGCAAAGCTCTATCGACTCAATGACGGTAGTGGGAGATAGTATCGGACGACAGTATTACAGGGAAGTGGCAGAAGGAAATTTCCGTCCTTCTTATGGATTGACAAAAGAAGATACGGTCAAAATAGAAAAGGCGGATATCCATGAATATAATGTGGACAGCCTTTACGAAGTAGCCTCTTTAACGCAGAAACAGAAGGTGCTTTCTTCTGCTGTCAGTCGGGCGGAGAATGTGGCCAACGATCTTGGGTTCAAGAAATTCACGATGGAGAACAACGATTATAGTATTCGCAAACATAAGACGGAATGGCATAAGAAGATAACGATTTCACTCTCTTGTCTGCTGTTCTTCTTTATCGGAGCTCCATTGGGTGGAATCATCCGCAAAGGAGGGTTGGGAATGCCGGTAATTGTATCCGTGTTGGTATTTATTATTTACTATATCATTGATAATACAGGATATAAAATGGCCCGTGACGGTAAGTGGATAGTATGGATGGGAATGTGGACAAGTAGTGCGGTCCTTGCCCCATTAGGAGTTTTCCTTACCTATAAATCGAATAAGGATTCTGTTGTGCTTAATGCAGATGCCTATATCAACTGGTTCAAGAAGATTATGGGAATCCGTAGTGTACGCCATATATTTAAGAAAGAAGTGATTATCCATGATCCTGATTATCCACGTCTGACTGGTGATTTGGAACAACTCACAGCAGAGTGCAGAGCGTATGCTGCCAAGAAACGATTGGAAAAAGCACCCAATTACTTTAAATTGTGGATGTCAAGCGAAGATGACAACGAAGTAATGGCTATCAATGAGAAGCTGGAAGCGTTGGTTGAAGAAATGTCCAATACGAAATCTGCCACTTTGATCGGTGCATTAAACAATTATCCGGTTATTTCCGTTTCTGCCCATGTGCGCCCGTTCCATATATATTGGTTGAATTTGGTAGCCGGAGTCATTTTCCCTATCGGTTTATTTTTCTATTTCCGCATCTGGGCGTTCCGCGTTCGTCTGGCTAAGGATATGGAACGGATTATAAAGAACAATGAACAAATTCAATTCATCATACAGAAAATCAATAAATAAGTGTTATGAAAGAGACTATTAAAATGGATAGAATAGAGGATGCGATTGCCGACTTCAAAGAAGGCAAGTTTGTCATAGTAGTGGATGATGAGGACCGCGAAAATGAAGGCGACTTGATTATTGCCGCTGAAAAGATAACTCCCGAGAAAGTGAATTTCATGTTGAAGCATGCGCGTGGGGTGCTTTGTGCACCTGTCACAGTGTCTCGTTGCAAGGAGTTGGATTTGCCGCATCAGGTAAGTGACAATACTTCCGTGTTGGGAACTCCTTTTACGGTTACCATTGACAAACTGGAAGGCTGTACAACAGGTGTTTCTGCTTCCGACCGTGCCGCTACTATTCAGGCGTTGGCCGATCCTACTTCTACACCGGCAACCTTCGGTCGTCCCGGACACATCAATCCGTTATATGCACAAGAAAAAGGAGTGCTTCGTCGTGCCGGACATACGGAAGCTACGATTGACATGGCTCGTCTGGCAGGACTTTACCCTGCAGGTGCCTTGATGGAAATCATGAGTGAAGATGGAACAATGGCACGTTTGCCCGAACTCCGTCAGATGGCAGATGAACATGGACTGAAACTGATCTCTATCCATGACCTGATTGTCTATCGTTTGAAACAGGAATCCATTGTGGAAAAAGGAGTGGAAGTAAATATGCCTACTGAACACGGGATGTTCCGTCTGATTCCTTTCCGCCAGAAATCAAACGGATTGGAGCACATGGCTATATTTAAAGGTACGTGGAGTGAAGACGAACCTATCCTGGTACGTGTTCACTCATCTTGTGCTACAGGAGATATCCTTGGTTCGCAGCGTTGTGACTGTGGCGAACAGTTGCATAAAGCGATGGAAATGATCGAAAAAGAAGGAAAAGGTGTAGTGGTTTATCTCAATCAGGAAGGACGCGGCATCGGTCTGATGGAAAAAATGAAAGCATACAAGCTCCAGGAAGACGGTATGGATACCGTTGATGCGAATATTTGCTTAGGACATCTTGCTGACGAACGTGATTATGGAGTAGGCGCACAAATCCTTCGTGAACTGGGAGTACACAAAATGAGACTTTTGACAAATAATCCGGTGAAACGTGTTGGTTTGGAAGCATACGGATTGGAGATAGTAGAAAATGTACCTGTTGAAACAGTTCCTAATCCGTATAATGAACGATACTTGAGAACAAAGAAAGAAAGAATGGGGCATACTTTACATTTTAATAAGTAAATTGCTAATTTGTTTTCATATATCAAATATTATCGCTTATTTTGCAACGATTTTCACTCAACAACAATAAAATAGATACAAAATGAATCAATTATCAGATCGTTTGAACAGCTTGTCGCCCTCGGCGACGCTTGCCATGTCGCAAAAGAGCAACGAACTCAAGGCACAGGGTGTTGATGTTATTAACTTAAGTGTAGGAGAACCGGATTTTAATACTCCTGACCACATCAAAGAAGCTGCGAAAAAAGCCATAGATGATAACTTTTCTCGTTACTCTCCGGTACCGGGTTATCCGGCTTTGCGCAATGCTATTGTTGAGAAACTGAAAAAAGAAAACGGTCTGGAATATACAGCCGCTCAAATTTCGTGTGCCAATGGTGCCAAACAATCTGTTTGTAATACCATCCTTGTATTGGTAAATCCGGGTGACGAAGTCATCGTGCCGGCTCCTTACTGGGTAAGTTACCCGGAAATGGTGAAAATGGCAGAAGGTACTCCCGTAATTGTTTCGGCAGGTATCGAACAAGATTTCAAGATTACTCCTGAACAGCTGGAAGCAGCCATCACTCCGAAAACAAAGTTATTGATTCTTTGTTCGCCGTCAAACCCAACCGGTTCTGTTTACAGCAAAGAAGAATTGGCTGGTTTGGCTGCCGTATTGGCTAAACATCCGCAAGTATATGTCATTGCCGATGAAATTTATGAACACATCAATTATATCGGTAAGCACGAAAGTATTGCCCAGTTCGAGGAAGTTCGCGACCGTGTAGTAATCGTCAACGGAGTTTCCAAAGCTTATGCAATGACCGGATGGCGCATTGGTTTCATCGCCGGACCGGAATGGATCGTTAAAGCAGTCAACAAACTGCAGGGACAATATACTTCAGGACCATGTTCAGTTTCGCAGAAAGCTGCCGAAGCAGCCTATACCGGAACACAAGCTCCGGTAGAAGAAATGCGTCAGGCTTTCGAACGCCGTCGTGACCTGATCGTTAAATTGGCAAAAGAAATCCCGGGATTCGAAGTAAACGTTCCGCAAGGAGCTTTCTACCTCTTCCCTAAATGTAGTTCATATTTCGGTAAGTCTTGCGATGGCCGTACCATCAATAATGCAGCTGATTTAGCGATGTACCTGCTGGAAGTTGGGCATGTAGCATGTGTAGGTGGTGGTGCTTTTGGAGCTCCTGAATGCATCCGTATGAGTTATGCTACATCAGATGAGAACATCATCGAAGCTATGCGCCGAATCAAAGAAGCATTGGCTAAGTTACATTAAAGAATCAGATCGGTAGAGTTTTCCCTGACTCTTCCGTCATAAGATAAAACACCTGTCCCTCTGAATGCGGAGGCAACAGGTGTTTTTTTATACTCATGCCTCATTATCCCTTATTGCATTTATTTTTATATTCTATTAGAATTCTGCATTTTACAAGTAATTTTTAAGATAATTGTCCCCATAAACTAATTAATTCACCTATGTGATTTAATCAAATCACCAATATGAGGCAATCAATTCACCTATATGAATTAATCAATTCACTAATATGATTCAATTAGTTTATAGCATTAAAATACAGAAAATACCATAACAAAACAAACAAAGTGACTCTAGAGAAGAAGAAAATACATCAGACTTCTCACAACAGAAATTATCTTCTTAAAAAGTTTATAAAACAGATTTCTTTTACAGAAGAACAAGAACAGAAACAAGAAGATTAACATTCTGTAATCTATTAAATTAATCAGCATTCGGCAAAACAATACCAGCGCTACATTGTTTTATAAATACAAACAATATTAAGTATCATTTTTTAAATACAGAATTTATGAATAGAATAATTTTAGTTGGTTCAATTATTTTGATGGGCCTTTTCTCTTGCTCCAAAGAGGATGATTTAGACCAGCAAATCACACCACAAAAACTTGTTTCCCCAGATCTAACAGCTTATGTAGCCAATACAGACCAGACAACAAGTCCAATGACTGGTTTTCTTGAGATTTATCCTTGCACAGAAGGTACTTCTATTTACTTCGGAAATTACGTTGAAGATAAAAAGACTGCCTTTAATGCCTTTTATCCCATTGAGAATGGAGAGATTTACGCCGGTTATTACAGAAAACTTTCCGTCCCGGAAAATATCTACAACTTGGTTTACTGGGGTACACCGGTAAATAACAATGATCCGATTTACGAATCACCAGCCATAAAGAATCCTGAAATCCGAATTGATACGGATCTGTCCAAATTATATTTGGAACTTAGGAAAAATTCGGACGATGATACTTATAAACCGGTATTTGACCTCGTCTATGCATTGAGAGAAAAGAACCTGGCGAACGAAGATTTAAGTACATCACTCGACCGAGTTGTTGCCGGACTCAAAGTCATTGTCAAGACATCCAACGGCACTCCGTTCAGTGCCAACATATCGAAAATGGAAGTCCGCATCAACGGCATCGCTGAGAAACTGAATTTCTATACGGCAGAACCGGAAAACAAAACGAAAACCGTCAAATTCGAATTAAAGCGTTCGGCCGACAACAAACAAATGACAACGGGTACCGTTATGCTATTCCCTTCAACCGAAAATCCGTTATTGGAACTTTTCATAACCCTAAGCGATGGAAGTACGCATTCCGTATCTAAGAATTTAAGCAGCACGCTTTCGGCTAACAACCGTCTGACATTAAACATTATCGTCGGCGATATTTTCGGAGGAGGAAGTGAAAGCGGTTACTTTACCGTACAGAATTGGATCGAATCTACAGAGACCATCGAATTTCCAGTCATTCCTTAAAAACAGTCAACCCATATAAACCGGGAGAGCAGCGTTACCTTTTACAACACTGTTCTCCCGGTTTTCTTTAGGCATGAAGTTTCTTCCAGACAAACATTTTATGCCTCATATTTTTGATATTCCTGTTTTCATTTCATAGCTTTGCGCTTCAACCCTATTCATAAACGATTATGAAAAGACGTATTGCTATTAAAATAGGAAGTAATGTACTGACCCGGAACGATGGGAAGTTAGATATTACGCGTATGTCTTCCCTTGTCGACCAGATTGCAGACTTACACCGGCAAGGAATAGAGATCCTGTTGATATCTTCAGGAGCCGTAGCTTCCGGAAAAAGTGAAATCAACATTGGGAAACAACTGGATGCCGTTTCATCCAGGCAACTCTATTCGGCCATCGGACAAGCCAAGCTCATCAACCGATATTATGACTTGTTTCGCGAGCAAGGAATCTGCTGCGGACAAGTATTAACTACCAAGGAAAGTTTCTCAACCCGAACACAATACCTGACGCAAAAGCATTGTATGGAAGTCATGTTGAATCATCATGTCATTCCCATCGTCAATGAAAACGATACAATTTCGGTTACAGAGCTTATGTTTACCGACAACGATGAATTGTCTGGTCTGATTGCTACGATGATGAATGCGGATACATTGATCATTTTAAGCAATGTCAATGGAATTTATACCGGTAACCCGGCAGATCCCAACAGTCAGCTTCTGCCTCAAATCATACCGGGACAGCAAGATCTGGAAGCATACATCCAAAGTGGGAAGTCTTCTTTTGGCCGAGGAGGCATGTTGACTAAGTGCAAGATCGCCTGTCAGGTAGCAGAAGAAGGTATTGAAGTCATTATTGCCAATGGGAAACGCGACAACATTCTTAACCTGATTCTTCATCAACCGGAAAAGACCTTGTGTACACGTTTCGTTCCCGGAGAAAAAAACGTCAGCAACATCAAGAAATGGATTGCCCATTCGGAAGATTTTGCCAAAGGGAAGATTGTCATCAACGCCGGAGCAGAGGAAGCTTTATCCTCACCTAAAGCCAGCAGTATTTTGCTGGTCGGCGTAACACGTATTGAAGGAGACTTTGAAAAAGATGATATCGTCCGTGTGATGAATGAAGAAGGGAAACAAATCGGAATTGGTTGTACGGCTTATAGCAGTCAGGAAGCAAGACCGTTAATCGGAACGAAAGATGTAAAACCGATTATCCATTACAATTACCTCTACCTGAATTAACCGATCAGCTTATTCAGCAAAACAAAGTAATTCGAATCAGGAATATGACAACAACACTACAACTTTTACAACAAGCATCTCAAGCTGTCGCCTGCTTACAAAGCTGTTCCGACAGCCTGATTCAACAGATATTAAACGATACGGCTTTGGCTTTATTGGCCAACATGGAAAGCATTCTGAAAGCCAACGAAGAAGACTTATCCCGCATGGATACGTCAAACCCCAAATATGATCGACTGAAACTGACAGAAAGTCGCCTCCGCGGTATTGCAGAAGATATGCAAAACGTATCGGCTCTTCCTTCACCTTTAGGAAAAACATATAGCGAGACAATCCGGCCCAATGGCATGATCATCCGTAAAATCAGTGTTCCGTTCGGTGTTATCGGAGTCATTTACGAAGCCCGCCCGAATGTTACCTGCGATGTTTTCTCGCTCTGTCTGAAAAGTGGTAACGTATGTGTACTGAAAGGTGGTTCGGATGCCGACTGTTCCAACCGGGCTTTAGTAAGGATCATCCACCAGGTATTAGAGAAATATCAGCTTAATCCTGCGTTATGTACCCTACTTCCACCCGACAGAGAAGCGACAGCCGAATTATTAAACGCTGTCGGGTTGGTCGATTTGGTAATACCCCGCGGAAGCAGTTCGCTGATTCAATATGTAAGAGACCATGCTCGCATTCCGGTTATTGAGACAGGCGCAGGCATTTGTCATACTTATTTTGATATAGCCGGCGACAAAGGACAAGCCATTATCAACAATGCAAAGACTCGCAGAGTCAGTGTCTGCAATGCTTTGGATTGTCTACTCATCCACGAACAACGACTGGCAGATCTTACTTATCTGTGTCAGCTGCTAAGCCAGCATCAGGTTATAATCTACGCAGACGAATCTGCCTTCAAAGCATTACAAGGAAACTATCCACCGGATTTACTCCAACAAGCTGGCGAAGAAAGTTACGGAACCGAATTCTTGGATTACAAAATGAGTATACGTACGGTTCCATCTCTGGAGGAAGCTTTAAGGCATATTGCCCGATACAGTTCGAAGCATAGCGAATGTATCATCACGGAAGACAAACAAAATGAAGACATATTCTTACAGAAAGTAGATGCAGCCTGTGTATATGCCAACGTATCTACAGCATTTACCGACGGGGCACAATTCGGATTCGGAGCAGAAATAGGTATCAGCACCCAGAAGATGCACGCACGCGGTCCGATGGCCTTGCCTGAACTGACTACCTATAAATATATCATTACAGGAAACGGACAAACAAGAAGTTAATAATTATCTAAATCAGACAATATGAAAATTACAATCATCGGTTCCGGAAATATGGGAGGAGCCATTGCCAAAGGTTTGTCTCAAGGAAGTATCTTCCAAGCAAACGATATCACATGTACAGCCCAAACAGATGAAACCCTGGAGAAAATGCGTCATATCAATGAGGCGTTTAACCTGACTCACGACAATATCAATGCCGTTCGTGAAGCGGATATCGTTGTAATTGCCGTCAAACCTTGGCGTGTACAATCAATTATTGAAGAAATCCGTCCGGCATTACAGTTCGACAAACAGATTATCGTATCCATTGCGGCAGGTGTAACATTCGAGCAACTGAACGGTTTCTTAACCAAAACAACAACATCGAAAGCTCACGTAAATCCGGTTATCTTCCGCGTCATGCCGAATACAGCCATCGAAGTCAAGAGCAGTATGACATTTATCTCGGCATACAATGCTTCACAGGAGCAGATTGATCTGCTGATTTCTATCTTCAATGAATTAGGAAATGCAATACTGATAGAAGAACGCCTAATGGAAGCCGGCACAGCATTGGCATCAAGTGGTATCGCATTCGCCTTGCGTTACATCCGGGCGGCTATAGAAGGAGGCGTGGAATTAGGATTTTATCCCAAGCAAGCCCAAGAAATTGTTGTTCATACCGTAAAAGGAGCAATCGACCTGCTATTGGAAAACAAGAGCAATCCGGAAGCAGAAATCGATAAAGTAACTACACCAGGCGGTATTACGATTAAAGGATTGAATGAAATGGAACTTTCAGGATTCACTTCGGCCGTTATCCGAGGATTGAAAGCCAGCCGATAAAACAATCCAAAGAAATAGAATACAACAGTAAACAAATAAGGCATGTCGGTTTCGACATGCCTTATTCTTTTATCGAAATCTTATTCGTTCAGACGAATTATTCAGCACGCAAAGTAAGACGTTTGAATGCCAAGATCTGT
>OKSX01001745.1_pt1 | contig 10136 bp, 7 predicted proteins | sample 1606391 | NCBI WGS metagenome assembly OKSX01 (sample SAMEA3879578, study PRJEB24766) | human gut metagenome | biome: human-associated habitat; feature: feces | place: USA | collected 1985/1987
TCTTCTCGATGGTGACGGGCACGGGCTGGGTCTCGTTGAGGATGTCCTTGATGGCGTTCTGTGCCACACTGATGACCGGCTGGATGCCCTCGAGCATATAGTAGGCGTTCAGCTTCTTGACGGCACCTTCCAGCTGGCGGATGTTGTTTTTGAGGTGGTTGGCGATGAACTCGGCCACATCCTCCGGCAGGTCGAGATGGAGAAGTTCTGCCTTCCGCTTGACGATGGCCACGCGGGTCTCAAAATCTGGCGGCTGGACGTCGGCGGTCAGGCCCCACTCGAAACGGGTGCGCAGACGCTCTTCCAGACTCTTGATCTCCTTGGCCGGGCGGTCGGAGGCGATGACGATCTGCTTGTGGGCGTCGTGGAGGGAGTTGAAGGTGTGGAAGAACTCTTCCTGCGTGGACTCCTTGCCCGCGATGAACTGGATGTCGTCCACCAGCAGCAGGTCGGCCACGCGGTACTTCATCCGGAAGTCTTCGGTGCTGCCGGCGCGGATGGCGGCGATCAGCTCGTTGGTGAACTGCTCACAGGTGACGTACATGATGACGAAGTCGGGGTGGGTGCGCTTGATCTCGGTCTGGATGGCCGTCAGCAGATGGGTCTTGCCGAGGCCCGAGCCGCCGTAGATGAACAGCGGGTTGTAGGCGCCGGAGGGGTTGGCGGCAACAGCCTGCGCCGCAGCAAACGCAAACTGGTTGGAGGGGCCTTTGATGAAGTTCTCGAAGGTGAACTCGTAGTTGCCCTGCGGCGAGGCGGGGTTTGCCTCGTACTGCTGGGCCAGCACCACCTCGTGGGGCGGCGTGCTGGGCACCACGAGGGTGATGTCCACGTCAAAGCCCAGCACCGTCTTGAACGCCTCCTTGAGCAGGCCGAGATAGCGGTCCGTCACGATCTTGCAGATGAAGTCGTTGCGCACCGAGAGGGTGATATGGCTGGAGTCCTCAAAGCTGATAGGCTCCAACCCGTCGATATAGAGATTATACGTCGGCTCCGCCATCTGCGCCTTGCAGTAGCTCTGGGCAGCCTCTAAAACGTCCTTGAAAGAATCCATAGTACATCCACTCCATTGAAGTTTTCAACAATGCTGCTGATACCAGGTTAGTATACCACAAAAATCCCCCTGCGTCTATATTATATAAGGTAATTTATAATACATAAAAAAGACATACCTGCGTCTTGGAAATAGACTTGTGTCCAAGGCGCAAAAAAGACACAAGATATTGTGGCTGAAAAGTTTTCCACGGGGAACGGGTGAAAAAGTTGAAAGTTTCTCCACAAAGATTTTTCAAAAAAGTTTGCAGGAAAGCGAAAAAAATGCTTGACAGAATGCCATAGTGTGCGATATACTGTTGAATTGCAAGCCTGTCCCCATTTTGGGACCAGAATAGACCCCATATGGGGACGAGTTTTTACGGAGGATACGAACCATGAAGAGAACTTTTCAGCCCAAGAAGCGTCAGCGCAAGGAAGTTCATGGCTTCCTGACCCGCATGAGCACCAAGAATGGCCGCAAGGTCATCAACGCACGCCGTGCTAAGGGCCGCAAGAGCCTGACCGTCTGATCCTGAGCCTTATGCATCAGGTCCGGCGCAGAATGGAATATGCGCAAAAAGGCCGCTGATATTGGATTGGCGGTCTTATTTTTTTACCCGGCTTTCGGAAAAAAGGCCGGAAAAAAGCGGCAGATAGTCGCATTGCCTAAAAAAACGGTCAAAGATTTGGCAGAGAAAACGCCCGGATGAGCTTTTCATGTCGGCGTTTTTTTGCTATACTGAACACTGAGCATTGCCTTTTTCCGGGTGATGCTCCCACATCACCTGAAGGGAGGCGCACAGGATGCGCTATCGTCCCATCCGCCGCAACGGCGAGTTTGGCCGCGTGTATGCCCGCGGCAAGTCCTATGTCAATCAGGCGCTGGTGCTCTATGTCCTCAAGACGCGGAGCAAGCGCACCCGGGTGGGCCTGACGGCCACCAAGAAGATCGGCCACGCCGTGCAGCGCAACCGCGCCCGCCGCGTCATGAAAGCCGCCATCGACGAGCACCTCGACTACAACATCGGCGGCTACGACCTCGTTTTCGTGGCCCGGGGCATGACCCCCCGGCTCAAGAGCTGGCAGCTCAGTGCCATCGTGGCCAAGCTTTTCGCACAGGCCGGACTGCCGGATAAGGCGAAGCAGCCGGGCGCAAAGCCTCCTGCCACCCTGCCTCCGGCCCGCAGACCCGAGGCGTGAGCATCTTTCAGAAGGCCCTGTGCGGGCTGATCCGGCTCTACCAGCGGTTTATCAGCCCGGGTCTGGGCCGGAACTGCCGCTTTTCCCCCTCGTGCAGTCAGTACGGCATCGAGGCCATCCGCACCCACGGCTGCGTCAAAGGGCTGCTGCTGACGGCGTGGCGCATCGCCCGGTGCAATCCGCTGGGCCGCTGGGGCTACGATCCCGTGCCGGAGAAGGGCCGCTGGAAAAATCCGGCCCGGCACTTGTCGGCGTCGGCCCTGTTTTCCACAAGACACGAAAAATAAGTGGAAAACGAACCTCTCCGTCAATGCTCCTTTGGAAGAGCACGGAAGAGGGGAAGACCTCTCCGTCACGCCTGCGGCGTGCCACCTCCCCTAATGAGGGGAGGCTAAGAGGAAAAGCTATTATAATGCTTCTTGTGACGTGCTGAGCTGTGGGCGGTGCGTCCTACGATAAAAATAACCGTCCCGCACCACAGGCGGGGCAGAATGGACAGAGACATGAATATTTTGTACATCCTCGGTGTACCTCTCGGCTATGTGATGGAGTGGATCTACAACCTCATCCCGAACTATGGCTGGGACATCATCATCTTCACCATCGTCATCCGCCTGCTCAGCATCCCGCTGCAGCTCAACCAGCAGAAGAGCATGGCCAAGATGTCGGCATTCCAGCCGATGATCGCGGACATCCAGAAAAAGTACAAGGACAAGCCCGACAAGCAGCAGGAAGAGCTGATGAAGCTCCAGCAGGATTATGGCTATAAGCCCACAGCCGGCTGTATGCCGATGCTGGTCAACTTCCTTGTCATGTTCGGCGTCATCGAGGTCGTGTACCGCCCGCTGCAGCGCATCTTCCACATCGGTGCGGACGCCATCAATGCCGCAGGCAGTGCCATGGAAGCTCTGGGTATCAGCTTCACGCAGGTGACGCGGGACACCAACATCATCGCGCAGGTGCTGGCAGGGGAGAGCAGCGTCACCTCTGTGTTCACCGCCGACCAGCTGAGCACCATCACCGAGTTCGGCAACCACATGGATTTCTTCGGCATCGACCTGACCCGTGTGCCCCAGTATAGTCTGGCAGCGGACAACCTGCCCCTGCTGATCTTTCCCATCCTCGCAGTCGTTACCATGTTCATCTCCACCCACATCAGCATGAAGGCCTCCGGTCAGGAGATGCAGGGCAGCATGAAGCTGACCATGTATATGATGCCTCTGATGTACGTCTTCTTCTGCTTCACCGTGCCCTGCGCATTCTCTCTGTACTACGTCATTTCCAACATCGTCATGACCGTCCAGACCCAGATCATGCGCAAGATCTATGACCCTGAGAAGATGAAGGAGCAGGTCAAGGCCGAGATCGCGTCCCGCAGGAAGGAAGAAAAGCGCGGCGTGAAGAGCACCACCATCAAGGTCAAGGACGAGAAGACCGGTGAGGTCGTGGAAAAGAATATCTCCGCCAGCGAGATGAACAAGCGCCGCCTCGAGTATGCCCGCCAGCAGGATGCTGAGCGCTACAAGGACGAGCGCACTGTCCCGCTGAGCGAGCTGCAGAACAAAAAGGAGGATTGACGGTTATGATCCGTACTCAGGAAGCGACCGGCAAGACGGTCGATGAAGCACGCATCAACGCCTGCGCTCTGCTGGGCGTGGAGAAGGACGACATCAACGTCAGCTACGAAGTGCTGGAAATGCCCCAGAAGACTGGTTTTCTGGGCCTGAAGCTCACCCCCGCCAAAGTCCGCGTCAGCGTTGAGCTGCCGGACGAGCCGGTGGCTGCGCCGGCTGCCCCGGCCGCTGCGCCTGCCCCCGTCGTGGAGGAAAAGGCTGTACCGGCTGAGCCTGTCGTGGAGGAGACTGCCCCCGAAGCCCCCGCTGCTGAGGCCCCTGCCGCACCGGCAGAGGAAGCTGCCCCTGCCGAAGAGCAGGCCGCTCCCGCCGCCGAGGGCGAAGAGGTGGAAGTTCCCATCCGCATCGAGGAGAATGCCAAGGTTCAGGCCGCGGTGGACTACCTGAAGGACGTCATCGAGAAGATGGGCGTGCAGGATGTCAGCTTCAGCGCCGTGCAGAAGGGCGAGGCCACCATCATCCGTCTGAACGGCGAGAAGATGGGCGCCCTCATCGGCCGCCGCGGCGAGACGATGGAGAGCCTGTCCTATCTGGCAAGCCTCGTGGCCAACCGCCTCGAGGGCGATTACATCAAGCTGGGCCTCGATGTGGCCGGCTACCGCGACAAGCGCGAGAGCGACCTGACCGCACTGGCACAGCGCATTGGTGCCAAGGTGCGCAAGACCGGCCGCAGCTTTGCCATGGAGCCCATGAACCCCTACGAGCGCCGCATCATCCACTCTGCCATCGGCAAGATGGAGGGCGTCCGCAGCGAGAGCAAGGGTGAGGGCCGTGACCGCCGTGTGGTCATCTACTCCACCGACCCCAACGCTGTGGCCGAGAGCGCAAATGCACGTCCCCGCGGCCCCCGCGGCGGCCGTGACCGCAACAGCAATGGCCGGGGCGGCAGTTACCATCGCGGCGGCAACGGCGGCCGGAATGGCCGCGGTCCCCGCAGCGGCGGTCCTCGCAGCGGCTACCGCTCCAATGTGCCCGAGCGCACCTACACCCCGCGTGACGCCGAGAGCGCTGCCCCCGTGGCACCCAAGCGCACCGAGCGTGTGGATGATTTCGCTGATCTGAGCTTCGGCAAGATCGAGCTGTAAACGCAAATCGATAAGACCCTCTCCCGCAGCACGGACGCTGTGGGGGAGGGTCTTTTTGCATAAAAGGAAATACTATAAATTTACCTGTTCTTTTCGTGAAGATGGTTTACGATAAAAAGCATTTGCGAGAGAATCGTTTCGGAAGAAAAGTCATTCTTATCGGAAAATTGGAGAATATGCCCAATTCTGAGAGAAATTTTTCTCCTACTTGTACATTGTAAAACAGGGCAGGCAAGTTTTATACTAAAGCTACAAGTGCTTCGGAATCTATACCAAGCCGAAAAGAGAGGAATTACTATGGAACAGAATAAGATCTCCCGCCGCAATTTCCTGCGCGTGGCCGGTGCATCGGCCACTGCCGCCGCAATGGGCGGTCTGGCCCCTGCCGCTTCGGCAGCCGGCATCAAGGACCTGTGGAGCATGGACCTGCAGATCCTCGCCACCAGCGACACCCACGGCAAGTTTGACCCGTGGGATTACGCTGCCAACAAGGCAGACGCCTCCGGCAGCGTAGCCCAGCAGGCCACCGCCATCAAGGAGAACCGCACCAAGACCACGCTGGTCGTGGATGCAGGCGACACCATTCAGGCAAACTCTGCCGAGCTGTTCCTGAACGACGATGTCCACCCCATGATCGCCGCCCAGAACGCCATCGGCTATGACATCTACGTCACCGGCAACCACGAGTACAACTATGGCATGGCCACGCTGGAAAAGGTGCTCTCCCAGCAGAAGGCAAAAGTCCTGACCGGCAACGTCTACAGCCCCGAGGGCAAGCCTCTGGCGGATGGCTACACCATCATCAACAAGGGCGGCGTCAAGATCGGCGTCATCGGCATGGTCACGCCCAACATCACCCGCTGGGATGCCAAGAACCTCGAGGGCTGGACCGTCACCAACCCCGTGGACGAGAGCCGCAAGATCATCGACAAGATCAAGGATAAGGTGGACGTCATCCTCGGCGTCATGCACATGGACACCGACAACGAGTACGGCGTCTACGGCTCCGGCGTCACCGATCTGGCCAACGCCTGCCCGGAGTTCGACGTCATCGTCGCCGCCCACGGCCATAGGAGCATCCCCAACATGATGATCAACGGCGTGCTGGTGGTGGAGAACAAGAACGCCGGTGCCACCGTCTCTGACATCCACATCTACCTCCAGCGCGACTGGACCGGCAAGTGGAAGGTGAAGGACCGCACCTCCGAGAACCTGACCATCAAGGACTACGCTCCCGACCCCGAGCTGACCGCTCTGCTGGCTGAGTACGACCAGCGCGCCAAGGACGACGCTGTCACCCCCATCGGCCAGCTGGTCGGCGGTGATCTGGCCCCCGAAAACGAGATCGACTGCCTGCCGCAGGCCATGGTGCAGGATACCGCTCTGCTGGACTTCGTCAACGAGGTACAGATGTACTACACCGGTGCTCAGGTGGCAGCAACGTCCCTGACCTCCATGACCTCCCAGATGCGCGAGGGCACCATCCGCAAGTGCGACATGGCAAGCATCTACACCTACCAGAACACCCTGTACAAGCTGCAGATGAACGGCCTGCAGCTGCGCAAGTTCATGGAGTGGTCGGCTGCCTTCTTCAAGACCTGGGAGCCGGGCGACGTGACCATCGCTTTCGACTCCTCCATCCGCTACTACCTGTACGATGCCTTTGAGGGTGTCAAGTACGACCTCGACGTTTCTCAGCAGCCGGGCAACCGCATCCACAACCTGACTTGGATGGATGGCCGTCCGGTGGAGGACAGCGACGTCTTCGTGGTGGCCGTCAACAACTACCGTGCCACCACCCAGCTGCTGACCTATGCTGACATCTTCGCACCCGGCGACGAGCTGCCCAAGCTGCTGGAGATCGACGTGCGCGGCGATGTGGGCGGCGTCCGCGAGCTGCTGGGCGAGTACATCCGCACCGTCAAGGGCGGCACCATCGAGCCGCATGTGAACAACAACTGGAAGATCGTGGGCAACAACTGGAACGCTGCTGACCACCAGAAGGCCGTCAAGCTGCTGCGCGAGGGCAAGCTGGCTCTGTCGGAGAACGCCGACAGCCGCACCCTGCCCAGCAAGGCTATCACCACGGCGGATATTGCCGCATTCTGATTTTTTCTTACACGCAGCGGGGCGTGCAGTCTTTCGGGGCTGCACGCCCTTTTTGCGCAGCATATTTCTTTTTTTGGCGGTTCGTGGTAGAATATACTGTATTCATCTGCGAACAAGGAGGGGAGAAGATGCAGCATTCGACCATTGCGGCCATCGCAACGGCCCCGGGCGCAGGCGGCATCGCCGTTGTGCGGCTGTCCGGCCCGGAAAGCTATGAGGTGGCGGAGAGGGTGTTCCGCCCGGCCAACCCGTCGAAGAAGGTGGCGGAGGCCAAGGGCTATACGGCCATGTTCGGCGCATTCGTGGAAGGGGAGGACGCTTTTGATGAGGGGGTGGCGCTGTTTTTCCGCGCACCCCACAGCTACACCGGCGAGGATGTGGTGGAGCTTTCCTGCCACGGCGGAAGTGCGGTGGCCCGGCGGCTGGTGGAAGCCTGCATCGCGGCGGGCGCGTCGCCTGCCGCCCCCGGCGAGTACACCCGCCGCGCCTTCCTGAACGGCAAGCTCAGCCTGACGCAGGCGGAGGCGGTCATGGACCTCATCTCTGCCGATGGCCGACAGGGGGCAGCACTGGCGAATGCCTCCCTGAACGGTGCGCTGTCCCGGAAGATCACAGCACAAAAGGACGCGCTGACGGCCCTGCAGGCCCATCTGGCGGCTTGGGTGGACTTCCCGGAGGAGGATGTTCCCGAGCTGAGCCAGAGCCATCTCTGCGCCGTTTTGGGCGGGGTAGAGCGGGAACTGGATGCCCTCATCCAGAGCTATGACGCGAGCGCTGTCCTCCGCGAGGGCGTGGACTGCGCCATCGTGGGCCGGCCGAACGCGGGCAAATCCACCCTTCTGAATCTGCTGGCCGGGTTCGACCGGGCTATCGTCACGCCGGTGGCGGGCACGACCCGGGATGTGGTGGAGCAGGCCGTCCAGCTGGGCGATGTCCGGCTGAACCTCTTCGACACCGCCGGTCTGCGCCAGACGGAGGACGCCATCGAGGCCGAGGGCATCCGCCGCAGCTGGAAGAAACTGGAGGAGGCGGGCTTGATCCTCGCCGTCTTTGACGGCTCAGAGCGCCCGACCCGAGAGGATCTGGAGCTGGCAAAGCGCTGTGCGGGCCGTCCGGCCATCGCGCTGATCAACAAGGAGGACAAGCCCTCCCAGTTCGATGCCGAGTGGATCGCACCCTATTTTGCGATGGTGCTGCCGGTCTGCTGTCAGGAGGAGGGGGCGCGGAAGGTCATCGCAGCGGCTGTGGCCCGTCTGCTGGGCACGAGCCAGATCGACCCCCACGCCGCTAGCCTCTCGGGGCAGCGGCAGCTCTCCGCTGCCACCCGCGCCCGGGATGCAGTGTCCGGTGCGCTGGACGCCGCACAGGGGCTGGGGCTGGATGCTGTGTCGGTCTGTGTGGACGATGCGCTGGACGCCCTCTGTGAGCTGACCGGGGAGAACGCCTCGGAGGCGGTCATCAATGAGGTGTTTGAGAGGTTCTGTGTGGGGAAGTAAAAGAGAACTTCGCTTTACGAAAAATCGATCGAGGAAAAATAGACAGCAATGAACCATTTAGGAGACTACGACGTTATCGTCATCGGTGCCGGTCATGCGGGCATCGAAGCGGCCCACGCCGCCGCGATGCTGGGCGCAAAAACGGCAGTGTTCACCCTGAGTCTGGACGCCATCGGCAATATGCCCTGCAACCCCAGCATCGGCGGAACGGCAAAAGGTACGCTGGTACGCGAATTGGATGCATTGGGCGGCGTGATGGGTCTGGCGGCAGACGCCACCTATTTACAGAGCCGGATGCTCAACAAGGGCAAAGGCCCTGCTGTCCACGCCCTGCGCGTCCAGACCGACCGCAAGCGTTACCACGAATATATGAAGCACGCCCTTGAGCTGACGCCGGGCCTTGCCATCCATCAGGCAGAGGTGGTCTCTGTTGAGGTGGAGGATGGCTGCGTAAAGGGCGTTGTCACCCAGCTGAACGGGGAATATGGTGCAAAATGTGTGGTCATCGCCACCGGCACCAACCTCGGCGGCAAAATTTTTGTGGGCGATGCGTGGTATGCCTCCGGCCCCGACGGGATGCACGCCGCCAACGCCCTGACCGAGAGCCTGAAAGCCGCCGGTCTGCCGCTGCGCCGGTTCAAGACCGGTACGCCTGCCCGGGTGCATCGGCGGAGCATTGATTTCTCCCAGCTGGAATGCCAGCCCGGAGACCCGGACAACGAGCTGCAGCCTTTCAGCTTTATGACCGATGCGCCCATGCACAATAAGGTGGAGTGCTGGATCGCCTACACCAACCCCGAGACCCATCGGATCATTCTGGACAACATCCAGCGCAGCCCCCTCTACGGCGGCATGATCGAGGGCGTCGGCCCGCGCTACTGCCCGTCCATCGAGGACAAGGTGGTGCGGTTCGCAGGGAAGGAGCGTCACCCCATCTTTGTGGAACCCTGCGGCGAGAACACCGAGGAGATGTACTTGCAGGGCGCGTCCAGCAGCCTGCCGGAGGATGTGCAGAATGCGTTCTACCGGAGCATCAAGGGCTTTGAGCAGATCGAGATCATGCGCCCGGCTTATGCCATCGAATACGACTGCGTAGACCCCACGGAACTCCGGGCATCCCTGGAGAGCAAGAAGATCGCCGGGCTGTTCGGCGCAGGGCAGTTCAACGGCAGCTCCGGCTATGAAGAGGCTGCCGCCCAGGGTCTGGTTGCCGGCATCAATGCGGCGCTGGCTGTTCAGGGTAAGCCGGCGTTCGTCATGGACAGAGCCACTTCCTATATCGGCACACTGGTAGACGATCTGGTGACCAAGGGCTGCGAAGACCCGTACCGCATGATGACATCCCGGAGCGAATACCGGCTCATTCTGCGCCAGGACAACGCCGACCAGCGTTTGATGCCCCTGGGGCATGAGCTGGGGCTGGTTCCGGAGGAGCGCTATCAGCATATGCTGGAGAAATACCAGCTGGTGGCGCAGGAGAAAAAGCGGGTGCAGAAAACCAATCTTGCCCCGTCTCCGGAACTGAACGCTTTTCTGGAACAGCACGGCACATCCGGCATCACCACCGGCTGTAAGGT
>OKSX01001761.1_pt1 | contig 10061 bp, 8 predicted proteins | sample 1606391 | NCBI WGS metagenome assembly OKSX01 (sample SAMEA3879578, study PRJEB24766) | human gut metagenome | biome: human-associated habitat; feature: feces | place: USA | collected 1985/1987
CGCAGCAGGTGACGGCGTAGTTGATGCGGGAGAGATTGGCGGTGGCGGGCATCATGGATCCGGCATAGGTCTGGGCCATGGTGGCCGCCGTCTGATAGGTATCGTTGCGGGCAGAGAACTGGTCGATGGCCTGCTGCTCGTGGTGGAACACCTTGATAACCTTCTGGCCCTCGATCATCTCCTCAATGTAGCCGTTGAGGTCGCCAAGAGCGGCCTGCTGCCGCTGGAAGCTGACCCGGCTGCGTCCACCGATGACCTTCACCACCAGCAGCATCAGCCCCAGAAAGGCGAAAGTGATAAGGGTCAGCGCCCAGTTCAGGTACAGCAGCATCCCGATGGTGCATAGGAACGTCAGGGAGTTGGACAGCACATTGGCGAAGCTGTTGTTGATCATCTCGGACACCGTGTCGATGTCGTTGGTGAAGCGGCTCATGAGGTCGCCGGACTGGTGGGTGTCGAAGTAGCGCAGGGGGAGCTCCTGCAGCTTGTCGAACAGATCCTGCCGCAGAGCGGCCACCGTGCGCTGGGATACCCGCACCATGATGCGGGAGTACACATAGGAGCACAGGGCCGACAGCACGAACACCAGTCCCATCAGCACCAGCAGCTTCAGCAGACCGGCGAAGTCGCCGGGGAGGATGTAGTCGTTGATGGCGGGCTTGAGAAAGTAGCTGCTGGCCACGGAGCCCACGGAGCTGAGCAGCAGGCAGACGGCCACCAGCACCAGCAGCCCCTTATAGCGGCCCACATAGTGCAGCAGCTTCTTCACCGTGCCCCGCAGGTCCTGAGGGCGCTGATAACCGTGGCTGCGGGGGCCGTGGCCGGGTCCGCCGGGACGGCGGGGCGGCATGGAATTTTTCTGTTCAGCCATCGATGCTCACCCCTTCCTGCTGAGACTGATAGACTTCCCGATAGATCTGATTGGACGCCATCAGCTGTTCATGGGTCCCCATACCGGAGATCTTGCCGTCGTCCAGCACCAAGATCACGTCGGCGTCCATAACGGAGGAGATGCGCTGGGCAATAATAAGCTTGGTGGAGCCGGGCAGCGCCTCCTTCAGCGCCGCACGGATCTTGGCGTCGGTAGCGGTGTCCACGGCGGAGGTGGAATCATCCAAAATCAGAATCTTCGGCTTCTTCAGCAGGGCCCGGGCGATACACAGGCGCTGCTTTTGGCCGCCGGACAGCTGCTTGGGCAGACGGTTCAGATATTCGGTAATTTCAACCGTATCCGCAGCTTCCAGCACTTTATCCAGGATAACCGTGTCCTTTTCGTGCTGGACTTTCATGCTGATGCCCACATTCTCGTAGACCGACATGTTGCTATACAGGGCGTAATCCTGAAAGACGATCGCAATATCACGCTCTACCGGGGGGCATTTGTTAACGACTTTTCCATCCAGGATCACTTCTCCCGAACTGATTTGCTCCAGACCGCCCAGCATTCGGAGAACCGTGGATTTTCCGCACCCGGAGGGGCCGACAAACACGATAAATTCCCCTTCATCAATGGTAAGGTTAAAGTCGTGAATGGCATGGAAGCCATTTGGGTAAATCTTATTAACGTTTTTGAATTGAATTTTTCCCATTTGCTCTACACGCCTCCGATTTTATGAACCAATACACTCGAGCTTCTGTAGGAGGGCCTTGCGCTTTTTCGCCTTAATTGTGCTGATTGCTCCTGCAGTGATTAAGAAAACGAAGCCGATCAGGTTGGAAACAAGCAGAATCGTCTCGTGTGCATAGGGTTGGAGAAATACCGGCACAATCAAGAACTGCCTCACAAGGAAGTACACACCAACGGCCAGTGTAATAACGGCCCATTGCAAACTGTACACATTGATCTTCACTGCACAGGTAAATATCAGGAACAGCACAAAGATATTCATGATGACTGTTAAACCCATCCAGAAATTAACGGGCATCGAATCCAAAATCGTGGTGACATATACAAACTCGGCAATGATCGCCAGGAGCGTCAGGGTGTAAGAATAGCCGTTCGTTCTATAAAGCGTCACATAGGTTTTCTTTTCTTCGGGAGGAATGGATTTCAGCATACTCAGACACCCTCCTTTTTCAAGCGGACAAATGTCAAATGGCTCGCAGTCAAATCGATCGCCAATGCGCCGCACACCAAGATGTAAAGTGCGTTAAACACCACTCCAAGCCGGAATGTTGTAAACTGCAGCTGATAGTTTTCAAGCCCCTCCAGAGACAGGTACTGAAAATCCAATCCCTGATAGTAAACAGAAATTGCTTGTAAATTCATGATCGAGTTGGCTGCGCCATAACAGCAGGCAACCATCAGCAGCAACATTACAACCAATGCAAAACGATCCGGAACACAAGACAGAATCTCCAGAAAAACGATCAGAGCGATCCCGATCACACCCACCAGCGACCAGGCAAAAATCTGGCGGTTAAACGTCTGAAGGATCACGTCGTGGAACATTGCGATTTCTTGGTTCTGCGGCAGTTTCAGTCCAAACAAATCACTATATTCCGTCATAAAGGCCAGGGCAAACAGAAACATTCCGATGGAAGCCAGAATATACAGCACAGAAAGGATCCGCTGCCCTTTGAAAAGTTTTCTCATAAGTTCCTCCTAATTCTGTATTCCAAAGGCCCTGCCCCGAATACAGTTTGCAGAGTTCAGTTTGCGGCCTGCATCGCTGCGTAGGACTGCTGGTAGGTCGCAACATAGTCCGCGAGATTGCGCGCTTCAAACTGTGCCAGATACTCCTCATAATTGGCCGGAATCGTAATTCCCTGCGGGGGATTGTTGCGGGTCTTGTACCGTACGATGTTAAACATCTTTTCCACGACGTCATCTTCCTCCATGGCAGTGGTTTCAGAGATCGTCTCTTTCTGCCGGAGCGTCAGGGAGAAGACCGGCGGAATCATCTTGTAATAATTGGGGTTGTCGCCCTTGGGGCCCTCGCCGGCGTAGGTTGCAAAGGTCGTGGTGGAACCCTGGAGCAGCACCCAGCCCTCAAAGCCGCGCTCGGAAGTATACTGGTACTCAAAGCCGATGTCTTTCTGGTATCCAATGGGGATCAGGCTGCCCATCCAGTCTCGCAAAAAAGTGGACAAGTCACCCTTGGCCACCGCATTGCAGGTGTCCACCATCCACTGGTTAAACTTGGGATAGGAGGTCCCATCCGGACCCTGGTAGCTGCCATTCTCCTCCAAGTTCATCGGCAGGCCGTAGTTCTGGAGCGTGGAACCCTCTTCGGTGAAGAAGTAGTCAAACAGAGCGCAGGCGCGGCGCAGAGTCTTTTCGTCCGTGCAGCCCGCTGCCGAAATTGCCCAGCCGTCGGGTTTGATGGCGCGGCCGTTGTCGATGTAGTACTGCCACACGCCGTTCACCTTGGCGACCGGCGGCAGGATCACCACAACATCGCTGTTCAGAGCGTCCGAAGTGGAGGATGCCAGCCAGTCGAAGGTGATGAAGCCAAAGGAGGGCGCATCGCTGGAATCCGTTCCCCACAGAGTGCTGCGGAAGTTGGTTTTGTTGGTCAGATCATAACAATCGGAGTAGATCAGACCCTCGGCCTCCATATCGGACAGATAGCACAATACATTGTACATTCCTTCGGTGGAATAGGTGTATTGCACATTATTATCCGCATCAATATACCAGCGAGCGGTGTAGGAGTCCGCACTGTGTGCTTTCACGCCATCAAAATAGGTGGCAAGGCGCAGCAGATCCTCACGATAGCTGGACTGGCGGGTGAACATGGGCCAGACAGTATCCGCTCTGCCATCGGTCAGGTAGCCGGGGTTTGCCTTGATGCAGCGCATCAGGGCCACCAGCTCGTCGATGTCGTAGGCAGCCTTCTCACCCAGGAACAGCTCGGAGGGAGAAGCGTAGTCGTAGTTGTCCTTGATGTACTGGATAAAGGTCTTGGTCAGGGTCTCGCCGTTTTTCACCGAGAGAGCATTCTGCAGATCCACAATATTCTGATCCGTCTTTTTGGTAATGGTGACGCCTTCCATGGGAGACACGCTGCCGCCGTTAGCACCATAGCGGGCATTGGCCCCGGCATAGAAGCCCTTGTAATGGCAGGTCAGCTCGGTGGCGGTGTCGTAGGGGGCGTTGTTTACATCCAGCAGCATCACGACCCAGCTCTGGCGGGCGCAGAACGAGCGGGCAAAGTTATTCAGTTCTGCAATGTAGGGGATGTGATAAATGTTGCCGTCATATGCGGTGATTGCACGTCGAACGTCAGGATTCTCGTCCAAATAATTCTGGAAATTGGGCAGGTAACCCTGATTCATCATCTGGCTCAGATTCACAAATTTCCCTTCCGTACCGTAGTACATCAGGTTGTCTGCAATCGATTCGCCTCCAAAAATATTTGCCTCTGCAAAGTTGGTGGTGGAGGCGGTATCGATCATCTCCTTTGACTTCTGATCCTGGGTAGTAACATCAGTGATGGTCACGTTCATCACCTGCTCCAGATGGCTCCACACCGGCTTGAGCATACCGGCGGTGACATTGGTGCCGTCGGGCAGATTCAAGGGAGACTCCTGGTTATAGGTGATGGTCCGGGATTTGTTGCCCACAGCATAGTTGATTTTCAGGGCGATGTTCTCGCTGAGATCCAGCTCAGCCGCCGGGGCCGGCCCACTGCTGGCCTGGGAATTGGCCGTGCTCTGGGCCGCCTGTTCTACGACAGACGAGCCGCAGCCCGCCAGAACTGCCGAAGCAGCGGTCACAGACATGAGCTTTAAAAAATCACTCCGTTTGATTTTCATGTTTTTCTCCTTTTCTTCTGTCAGAATGTTATTCCTTAAAAAGTTATCCTTTTACGCCGCCGACGTTGACGCCCTTGGCAAAATATTTCTGGATATAGGGATAAATGACCAAAACCGGGATGATAGAACAGACGATGATTGCATAGGCCAGGCTGTCTGCTGAATAGGAAAGAACTACCGGAGATTCGTCGTACAACTTCTGGTAGTTTTCGATCAGCTGCCGCAGATAAACCTGGAGGGGCTGCTGGTTCGGGTCGGCCAGGAGCATTCTCGACCAATAGTAACCGTTCCAGCGGCTGATGGCATAGAACAGGGTCACCGTTGCAATACTGGCCGTGGACATGGGCACATAGATCCGGGAGAACAGCTGGAATTCGGTAGCGCCGTCCACCAGGGCAGCCTCTTCGATCTCCTTGGGGATGCTGTCAAAATAGTTCCGCAGAAGGATGATGTTGTAGGCCTGCACGCCAAAGGCAATGATCATGCCCCAGCGGTTGTCCACGTTCATGCTCTTATAGTTCAGATAAAGCGGAATCATGCCTGCGCTGAACCACATGGTGAACACCAGCAAAAAGTTCCATTGACGGCGGAACTTGAGCTTTTTCTTTTGCAGGGCGTAGGCACCGGTCAGAGAGATAAACATACTCCACGCCGTGCCAACCACCGTATAGAACAGGGTGTTTGCATAGGCAATCCAGAAACCCTTGCTGTGGAGCACCATGTCGTAAGCCTGCAGGGTCACATCCTTGGGCAGGAGCACGATGCTCCCGCTCTCGTAGGCCACCCGGCCGCTGATGGAGACGCTGAACGCATACACGATCGGGTAGAGCGTCACGGCTGCAAAGGCGATTACCAGCAGATACGCACATACTTTAAATATTTTTTCGCTTCGGTTGAGAAGGTCCATCTTTCTTTTCCCCCCTTACCACAAAGATGTATCCGAAATATTCCGGCTAATTGTGTTTGCTCCAATCACCAGCGCAAAGGCGATGAGGGAGTTAAACAAGCTAACCGACGCACCAACGCCATAGTTGGCCGAAAGGATACCGATGCGTTGTTCAAAGGTAGACAGAACGTCTGCAGTCACATAGATGTTGGAGTTGTACATCAGCAGGACGCGCTCATAACCGATAGACAGCATGTTGCCGATTCGCATAATCACCATGATAATCAAGGTCGGTGCCATGCCTGGGATCGTGACATACCGCAGCTCCTGGAGCTTATTTGCGCCGTCCACCTTCATAGCTTCATACAAGGTGGGCGAAATACCCATGATAGCGGCAAAATACACGATCGAGCTGTAGCCGCTCTCTTTCCAGATTCCAACAGCAATGTACAGTGGACGGAAATAGTTCGCGTTGGAAAGCAGCGAAACGCCCGGTTCAATGAGGTCCAGCCTCTGGAACAATGCCGCCAGAACGCCTGTAGAGTTTACGCCGCTGTACACCAGCATGATGGTAATGCTGGTGATGGTAACCTCAGACAAAAAGTGGGGCAGATAGGTCGCCGTCTGGGTCAATTTCCGGACAAAACTGTTGCCGATCTCCGCAAACAGGATAGCCAGGATAATCGGCACAGGGAAACCAAATACCAAGCTGTATGCGTTAATTACAAAGGTATTCCGGAACGCCTGCCAAAACTGTGTCTGGTAGACACCCGATACCAGGGTCATAAAGTTTGCAATGCCTTTAAAGTCGCTGTTCCATACGCCCAGGCTGGAATCAAATCGCTTAAATGCGATAAGCAAACCGCCCATCGGCTTATAGGCCCACAGTGCAAACCAGATCACCACCGGCAACAGCAGCACATAGATCTGCCAATCACTGGCCAAAGACTGCAAGAGCTTTTTGCCGTGCGGCTGTCGCATCTTAATTTTAAGTTGATCCATTCTTTGTGTCGTCCTCCTTGTCGTGCGCCCAGAAATACCGCTTGCGATCCGTTTGCGCCAGGCATTTCGGGCAAATTTTTGCTGGGATCCCGCTATCTTACAGTGTCACCGCCTTTCTTCTGTACTGCATTCAACTTTGGCATCAGACTCATTCAAGTACTGAGCAGTTGCTTCATCCAGCCCGCTCCATATTCTTTGTGCAGCACCGCCGCAGCGACCACTAAAGCAAGCAGACCAGTCATGCCGTTGCTGATCATCATCACCAAACCCATTGCCTGGCCGCCCGCAAGCGTTGTACAATGCTGGAAGAACAGGAGAATCGGAATCCGGAAAACAAAGAGTCTTGCGAAATTTACATAGAAGGACAATTTGGTATATCCAAAGGCATACAACAGTGCCATAACTGCCGAATGGATCGCCAAAAATACGTTTGAGATCATTTCGAGAGTAAAGATCTGTGCAATCAGCTCTGCAAAGGCCACATCCCCTTTGGAGAAACTCGCAAGGATCGGATCCAGAAACACCCAAGTCAAAATGAATCCCAAAACGCCCCAGACAAAATCTACTATAAAGACACACCGAAAAATTTTCAGGGCTCGCTGTGGATTTCCATGGCCGATGTTCTGTCGAATCAAAGCAGCCCCGCCATCTCCAATGCTTCCTGCCGGGACCGTAGACAGAGCGCTGACGCTGTTTGAAACGCCCAGCGCACCCACAGTTTGGGTGCCGTAGTTCACGCCAACCGAGTTGACGACCACTTTGCCTGCACTGAAGGAGAATTTTTCGGCGATAACCGGAAGGGAAATGGAAACAATCTTTTTGACGATGTCGTTCTTCAGCCTGACATATCGGAACGACAGACCAAAGACATCTTCAGGGTTACGCAGATTATAAAGGCCGATTGCTGTTACCACCAGGTTGGAAAGTAGGGTGGCCACTCCGATCATGACAATCCCTTGGTGAAGTACCAGAACAAAAAAGGCGGAAAACGAGAACTTGGTAAGTGCCATTGCAAAGTTGATCCGCATGATCTTGGAACCATTCCCACGGGCCTTTTCAATGGCGATATAGACATTATTGAAGAAGGTGAAAAACAGATTCAGCGCAGTGATCCGGTAGTAGTTCAATCCGATTTCCACAAGCTGGGCGGGAGTGTTTGCCAAACGCAGAATAGGCCTAGCCCCCAGGATAAGCCCTGCCACCAGGACAAGGGCAGCGGCTCCGGCCATAAAAAAGGTGGTATTTACGGTGGTTTTTAACCTCTCATACTCCCCAGCTCCATACAAACCCGCAATTAGAATGCCTGCACCGATGGAAAGGCCGGTCCCCACCGAGACGATGGAGTTGTTAAGCTGGTTGAAAAACGACACCGCCGAGACGGATTCAGGGTTGATCTGAGAGGTAATTACAAGATCGAACACCCGAAACAACTCATTGATCAGCTGGAACAGTGCCATGGGCAAACAGACAGAAAGAACTGCCTTGGGTATATTTCCCTCTAAAAAGAATTGCCTTTTTTTAAGTTCTTTTGGATCTACCTGCAAGCCCATGTTGATTCCTCTCTGCATGGGTTCTTAATTAAGAGCCCGGTTCATTTATCGGAGCGATAAAATAGTGGTTCATCCAGAACCACTATTTTATATGATGACTGATGAATCGTTAAGTCTTTGCGGTTCGTATTTAAGAACTAAGTTCCGCATTTTTAGTATATACAAATTCGCCTGATTCTGTCAACCCGGTTTTTCTTTTTCTCGCATTTTGACAAAGATTCAACTTGTGAATTGTGCAACCTGTAGGGGATCATAAGAATCTCACTGAATCTTTTGAGCCTGATCATGGATCTTGGTCTGATACGTCTGCCTGAGTTTCTATGGTATCCTTCAAAACCATTCGTGCACATACGGCACCCCCTCTCTTTAGGCAGGAGTGCTTGACGACAGAACGATATAATGATAATATACATTCTGGATTAAAGTTGATTTGGCCTGGAGGAGGATGTAGTAAATCATGAATCGAACCGTTGAGCGCACTTTGGCAATCCTCAAAATTATTGCCAATAGCGAGCATGGCATTACCCTGCAGGAAATTGCCAATCAAATGGACATGGCAAAAAGCAGTACTTTTGCAATTGTCCATACCCTATTGGAGCTGAACTACATCAGCACGGTTGAAAACAATGATAAAAAATACTGCTTGGGGGTCGAGACTTTTGCGCTCGGGATGAAGTATGCTAACAATCAAAGCCTCGTTCAGCAGTGTGTTATTCATCTCCCTGCGCTGGCTGAAAAATACAACAAGACTGCCTTTCTTGGCATATTGAACGGCTCCAATGTGGTTTATCTTTATAAATATGTCGCAGAAAACGCACGGCTTGCCACCTGCTCCATCGGCTCCAGCAAGCCGGCCCACGCGACAGCTCTTGGCAAAGCGCTGATTGCTTTTCTCCCACCCAAAGCGCAACGCACACTGATTGATAACATAGAACTCACCTCTTATACCGATCAGACCATCTCTTCTAAAGAGGGATTTATTGCACAGTTGGAACAGATTAAAAAGCAGGGTTATGCAACCGAATTTGCTGAATTGGGCCACTTGACTGCGTGTTGCAGTGTTCCGATCCTTGATTCTCAAGGTAACGCTGTAGCTGCAATTTCTCTGGCAGACATCGCTGAATCAAACGAAAACTATCTCCAGATGGCCAATGACCTAAAGGCTGCTGCGGCTGAAATTTCCAAAATTGTGGCCTACACACAAAATTGATTCCCAAATTATAAATCAAAATTCCCGGCTTTCGGTACAGTGGACAGCCTGTTGAGCTATTTGTCTCCGGTGGAACTTCAGTAAAAAACGAACGGTTCTTTTGCTGAGGTTCCATTTTTTATAAATTTAAATTTTTGACCGCTCGGTACTTGCATACAACAGAAAAACGTTACAATAGACTCGTCTTGAATCCACAGTAAGAGATAAAAAATCATTTATATAGATGATTTTCTCTGGCATCCGGTTTGTTTTGTCCTCTAAAATGTCACTTCCTGTATTGAGCTGCGCACAGCAACTCGGAATAAGCTTGTATTCTCCCCAACAGAGTGTGGGCAACATATCCACTGTCTTTCCTGATCAGCAAGGCTTTGCCGCTATCCTCAATAGGATGGTTGGCCTACCATAGCACCTACCGAACCGGATGAAGCATATTGACTTTTATACTATTTCTCGGATGTGACCGGATATACGAGGACAAAAACATGAAAAGGAGATTGATTGAGTACCAACTGAGCCCCGGCAACCAGAACTTGGTTCGCCGCCGACTGTATCTTTGCGCTCCGACCTTATGGCGCAGCTTGCGACTGCGTTGCACTGTGGTCGGAGGGCTGGCTTATGTACTTTGATTCTTACGCCACCGGCAAACGTATCC
>OKSX01001769.1_pt1 | contig 10013 bp, 10 predicted proteins | sample 1606391 | NCBI WGS metagenome assembly OKSX01 (sample SAMEA3879578, study PRJEB24766) | human gut metagenome | biome: human-associated habitat; feature: feces | place: USA | collected 1985/1987
ATGCTCATTTCGGTATTGGTGGGAGGAATTGTGTCATTTTGACACAATTCCTCCGCTCACCGTGCCCCCTCCACCGGCTTCAGCGCACTTTTGCGGTATTGCAGAGGGCTTTGCCCGGTGGCTTTTGCAAAGCGGGTGGAAAAATTGCTGGCATCCCCAAAGCCTACCTTCTGTGCAATTTCGCTGACGCTGTGGTCGGTGAGGACAAGCAGTTCCTTTGCCTGTGTGATGCGGAAGTTGACCAGATAATTATACGGTGTCGTGCCCATATACCGCCGGAACAGCCGCAGAAAATAGCTTTTGCTCATGTGCGCCTCTGCCAGCAGGTCGGTAAGGCAAAGTTCCTGCTGGTAATTTTGCGCAGGGTCTCCGCTGCCTGCAAAATGACCTGCCGTGCGCTGGTGGTTTCAGCTTCTGCAAGAATGCTCTGTGCACATAAGGCAAGCATTTCGTGGAGAGCCAATCCGGTGGTCACCATGCTGTCCACGGTGCTGAGTACCATATGGCTTTCCCCCTGCTCGAATGAGCCCCGCACCACGCAGGGTATAAAACAGAAGATATCAGGCCGCCATCTGGGCACAGCACGGTCTGTTTGCCTCCGGCCCGGACTTTGACATCACCTTCGGTCTGACCCACACCATCGAAAAGAGCGCAGAAATTTACGTCAAGGTGCTCTCCATGGGCGGCGGCATCATCCGGCAGACCATCACCGACGACGACCTGCGCGCCATTGCTCACGACTTTGGCGTGACCCTGAACGAGAAGTTCCTTAACTGAGCCATTCTCCCCCATTTTTCTTCATCATAGCAGAACAGGCATCCTGTCCGATACCGCCAAGCGGTAACACAAGATGCCTGTTCTGCTTTATTTTTCCCGGAACTCCATAGGCGTTTTTCCGGTGACTTGCTGAAAGACCGCGCTGAAATAATTGCGGGTGGCAAAGCCAAGCTGCTCGGAGATTTCCCGGACGCTGAGCGGTGTGCTTTTCAGCAGAACTTTCGCACGTTCGACCTTTGCAAACTTCACATAGTTCGTGACGCTCAGACCGGTTTCTTCCTTGAATTTGTGAGTGAGGTAATATTCCGTGTAGCCCACCAGGGCGGCAAGATCTTCCGCTATGATCTTTTTGTCCAGATTCATCTCGATATAATCCACACATTTCTGGATCTGCATACTGAGGTTGGGGTTCGTCCGGTGTTTGTGGACACGCCGGATGAAATCATCGTACATCATCATTGCAAGCGGGTGCAGCTCATCCAACGATTTTGCCGCTTCTGCCGTCTGAATGTAGCTGTCCCCCAGGGAGTACGCCTCCTCCGGGGAAAGACCGCCCTCAATGGCGGCACGGCACACCAGCGAGGTGAACACGATGACGGAAGTCTTACTCTGGCGCAGAACATCGCTGCTCTGCACCGGCACGCCTGCGCTCATGCTCATACTGTTGGAAAGCGCCTGCTTGTAATTCAGGTCTCCGGTGCGAACCATTTGCAGCATTCCCTGCTCCGCCATCCAGATCTTATGCCGGTCATGGGGAATCGCATCGCTTTTCAGCCGTTCGTCCTGTGCTGCACTGCTGTTCACATCGCTCAACTCCAGCCGCTGCCCGGTCAAGCAGTAGTGCATCATCAGCAGATAGCGGTTCATAATGGTGTTTTGCAGGGTAGGAACTTCTTCAAGGGCTTTGTAAAGTTGGATCGTCCATGCCACACTGATCTCCAGCTTGCTGTAATATTTCAGCCCTTCCTCGATCCCGCGCATTGTCACATCCCGATGGAACACCGGCCCGATGACCCAGACACGCTTCAGTTTTCCCTCTTCCTTTTCAAAGGCTGTGCCCCACAAAAGACCCAATGCCGTCCCCAAGGTAACGGGTACATCGTCCCGGTTCCCATGCTCCAGCATCCGCTGTTTGCAACCGAACAGTTCAAATGCACTGGAAAGAAATGCCTCGTCCGGGCAGTTGCTCCGCAAGAGCTTCCCCTGTGCATCATAGCACCATGTATATACATTTCCGCCGCACTGGACAAGCTCGGAAAACAGCATCATATTCTGGAGAACATTCATGTGTAACCCCTCCGGCTCATTGGCTCATTGATAGAGCCAGTATATCATACTTCCGCCGTTTTTTCTACCGATGCCCGGAACCCCCTCTCAAGCTCCGCAATACTCCCCCAGCATCGCAAGGCTGGGCTTTGCGGTCCGTTCCATAGTTTCACGGTTCACGGCGATCAGGCCGAACTGCATGGCATAGCCCTTCTGCCACTCAAAATTATCCATCAGGCTCCAATGGAAGTAGCCCTTCACCGGGATGCCGTCGGCGATGCAATGCTGTACGCCCTCCAGTGCCTGTCGGATAAACGCCACACGGCGGGTGTCCTCAGCGGTGGCAATGCCGTTTTCGGTGACCATGAGGTCGCCCTTGAATGCTTCTGCCACCTTGCGGAGGACGTGTTCCAGTGCCTGCGGATAGACCTCGTAATCCATCTGGGTCAGTTCTGCGCCCTCCGGGGTGCGCTCGCTGACAAAGATCTGCGGCTGGGGTATGCCGAACACCTGTGCATTCTCCATGGCAGCATGATGATTCTCCTTTTTATCAGAAGCCGTGTTTTCTCTGTGCCTATTGTAACAGGTCTGTGCGGAGCAAAAAGGATAATTTTTCACGTTATTGGTAAATTTTTCGTTGAGCGGTCAGAACTACACGAATTTTTATCCTTAATTCCAATTTTTTGTCTGGCAGTACCTATTGCATTCTGTTATTCTGGTGTCAGAAAAAGCAGAACTCAGTTCACACAAAAAGGAGGAAAAACATTATGTTCCAAAAGAAACCCAGTGCCAGTGAGGTAGACGACGTCCAGTACCGCCGCGCCAAAACATGGCAGATCATCTGTTATGCCTGCAACGCCTTTGTGGGCATGAGCGTCTACTCCCTGATCGGTATGGCAAGTTATTCTGCCAGCATCGGCTACGGCATCACCACTGCAACCGTTGGCATCATCCTGATGCTGGCCCGCATTCTGGACGCCTTCACCGATCCGATGCTGGCATTCGTCTACGACCGCGTCAACACCCGTTTCGGCAAGCTGCGCGTTCTGCTGATCAGCGGCTACCTGATCGAAGCGGTGGGCCTGCTGTGTATGTTCAACCTGTGTTCCAGCAAGGGCTTCGGCCTGCCGGTGTTCGTTTTGACCTACATTATTTATATTATCGGCTATACCGTCACCAACATGACCATCCAGACCCTGCCGGCTATTATGACCAACGATCCCCGCCAGCGTCCCACCATCGGTGTCTGGACCACTGCGCTGAACTACTTCGTGCCCATGGGCATGAGCATGCTGGTCTACACCGTCATCCTGCCCAAGTGCGGCGGCACCTTCAATCAGGGCTTCCTCAGCACGGTCTGCACCATCGTCCTGATCATTGCCGGCATCGGCACCCTGATTGTCTGTGCCGGCATCTCCGCCTACGATAAGCCCGAAAACTTTGAGGGCATCAGCAAAAATCACGAACCGCTGAAGGTTGCGGATATTCTTGAGGTGTTCAAACACAACAAGCCCCTGCAGTGCTATGTTGCCTCCCACGCTTCCGATAAGCTGGCACAGCAGGTAGGCAGCCAGGCCATCATCAACACGATGCTGAACGGCATCCTCATCGGCAACATGGGTCTTGCTACCACCCTTAGCATGATCAGCATGGTGCCTTCCATCTTCTTTGCGGCCTTCGGTGCAAAGTATGTAGGCAAAAAAGGCAGCAAGAAGGGCATCGTGACCTGGACCTGCGTCAGCATGGCCATCACCTCTGTGCTGATCCTGTTCTTCATCTTTACCGACACTCGTCAGATCGGTGTGATCGGCAGCTGGAACATGATCGTTTACGTCCTGCTGACCCTGCTGCAGAACGGCTCCAACATGTGCATCACCACCTCCAACAACTCTTACATGGCTGATACCATCGACTACGAGCTGGACCGCAGCGGCCGTTACATCCCGGCGGTTGTCTCCGGCACTTACAGCCTGATCGATAAGCTCATCACCTCGGTGGCTGCTGTCATCGCCACCGGTGCGGTCGCCCTTCTGGGTTACACCACCACCATGCCCCAGCCCACGGATCCCTACACCAGCGGCATCTTCTGGATGACCCTTGCCATCAAGTACGGTCTGCCGATGCTGGGCTGGGTCATCACCCTGATCGCCATGCCGGGCTGCCCGCTGACCAAGGAAGAAATGGTCAACGTCCAGAAGCGCATCGCAGATAAAAAAGACGCCCTTCGTCATGAAGTAATTGCAGAGAATATGCAGTAACACCCCGCAAAGACCGAAAGGATTCATACGCTCTTTCGGTTTTTGCTGATTCTATCCATCTTTTATAAATATAAAGGAGTTTTTACCATGAGCAAGACCATCCTGTTGAATCAGAGCGACTGGCATTTTACCAAGGAGAACCCCGGCATCCCCACCGCTGTTATGGGTGAGGCCGTTGCCCTGCCCCACACATGGAACGCGGTGGACGGTCAGGACGGCGGCAACGATTACTACCGCGGCACCTGCTGGTATACGCTGGCACTGGAAAAGCCCGCCATCCCGGCAGGCGGCAAGGCTGTTTTGCAGCTGGATGGCGCAGCCATGACCGCCGCCGTCTACCTGAACGGTGAAAAGCTGGCCGAGCACAAGGGCGGCTACTCCACCTTCCGGGTGGACCTGACCGACCACCTCAAAGAGGAAAATCTGCTGGCCATTTCCGTGGACAACCGCGACAACGACACCGTGTATCCCCAGAAAGCCGATTTTACCTTCTACGGCGGTATTTACCGGGATGTGACCCTGCATATCGTCCCGGCAGAGCACTTTGCCCTGCCCGCTAATGGCGCACCGGCACTGAAGGTGACCCCCATCGTCACCGATCTTGCTGCCAAGACCTCTGAGGTCACCGTGGAAGCCGCCGTGGTGGGCGCACAGAACGTGACCTTTGCACTGGAGGGTCAGACCCTCACCGCCCCGGTGGAAAAGGGCACCGCAAAGGTTGTTTTCACGCTGAACAACGCCCATCTGTGGGATGGCGTGGACGACCCCTTCCTCTACACCGTATCTGCCAAGCTGGACAATGGTGAGGAGACCTCCGCCCGGTTCGGCTGCCGCAAGTTTGAGATCGACCCCCAGAAGGGATTTCATCTGAATGGACGCAGTTACCCGCTGCGTGGTGTTTCCCGCCACCAGGACCGTAAGGGTGCGGGCAATGCCCTGACCAACGAAATGATGGAGGAGGATATCTCCATCATTCTGGAAATGGGCGCCAACACCATCCGGCTGGCACACTATCAGCACGCACCGTATTTCTACGACCTGTGTGATGAAAAGGGTCTTGTTATCTGGGCAGAGATCCCCTACATCACCATGCACATGACCAACGGCCGTGCCAACACCCTGACCCAGATGGAAGAGCTGATCGTCCAGAACTACAACCACCCCTGCATTGCCGTGTGGGGCTTGTCCAACGAGATCACCGCTGCTTCTGCTGTCAACGAGGATCTGCTGGAAAACCACCGTCTGCTGAACGAACTGGCGCACAAGCTGGACCCCACCCGCAAGACCACCATGGCAAATGTGTTTATGCTGGAGACCACCAGTCCCATTCTGGAAATTCCCGATGTGAACAGCTACAACCTCTACTTCGGCTGGTATCTGGGCGAATTGGAGCAGAACGACGAGTTCTTTGACAAATACCATGCCGATTTCCCGGACCGCTGCATCGGCTTTTCGGAGTATGGCGCAGACGCCAACCCCCAGTACCAGAGCAGCCACCCGGAAAAAGGCGACTACACCGAGAGTTATCAGTGCGTTTACCACGAGCACATTGCAAAGATGATTGCCGACCGTCCTTGGCTGTGGGCGACGCATGTGTGGAATATGTTTGATTTTGCCGCCGATGGCCGTGATGAGGGCGGCAAGCACGGCGAGAACCAGAAGGGACTTGTCACCTTTGACCGCAAGATCAAAAAAGACCCCTTCTATCTCTACAAGGCCTATTGGAGCAAAGAGCCGTTCGTGCACCTGTGCGGCAGCCGCTATGTGGACCGCGCCGAGGATGTGACCGAGATCAAGGTCTACTCCAATCTGCCGGAGGTCTCGCTGTACAAGGACGGTCAGCTGGTGGAGACCAAGCAGGGCGACAAAGTGTTCACCTTCCAGCTGCCCATTACCGGCAAGCACAGCATTGAGGCACGCTCCGGTGAGCACAGCAGCGTGATCCTGGTGAACAAGGTGGACGCCCCCAACCCGGATTACGCCATGGACAACCGCAAGAACGTGACCAACTGGTTTGACGGCGAGCTGGACGAAAGCTGCTGGTCGGTGAAGGACAACATGGCTGCCGCCATGGCAGACCCGAAAGCCGGTCCCATCCTGAAGCAGATCCGGGAAAAGGCCGCTGCTTCCCGCGGAGACGTTGCTGCCGCCGTGAAGGACAATCCGGCTCTGGTGGCCATGATGGAGCGTGCCATGCAGCGGATGACTATTCAATCCATGCTGATGCAGGCAGGCACTTCGGAAGAGGACATCAAGCAGCTGAACCGTGTATTGCAGGGCATTTCCAAGGAGTGATTCGATAAAACGAACCTATTGTAAGAACTTCCAGCTCAGTGCAAAGTATCTAGCACAAAAATTCTGATCTGCCATTTCCTCATCATTTTTCTTCCTCATTGTCCCCCATAAAACACAACGCCCCGCACCGGTTACTTCTTCCGGTGTGGGGCGTTATGTTTTGTGGGGAATATTTTTGCGTTACAGGGTATGGGTTCCCGGCTGCAAGGTCAGGTTTCTGCCATGATGAGCGGAATTCAGCTGAATACGCTGGTGGATTTTCACGTCCTGACCGAGGAGCAGCTGAATGGCATCCTGAGCCAGATCAATCAGGCGTAAGGCAGGGATTGCACGATAAAATAAGTCCTACTCTCTCCACTTTACTATCATAAATTTTTCAAAACCCTCTTGACGAATTCTGTACACAGTGGTATTTTTCTTGTAAATCCCACTGCTCTTGTGGATTGGTTTGAACCTTTCCACAAGATGTGGTCGTGTTCATTTTGAACACTGCCTCGCCGTGGATCATCCCTGAAAGATTAACCGCCCCGCAACACACCCGATTCATTTTGCCGCCGATTCACCCCGACAAAATCCATCGCTGCGCTGCTTGGGCGGTATTTTTCTTTATGGGAAACGTACCTTGAAAATTTCATGAGCCGACCGAACGTGATACCGACTTTCCGTCAACGCCGCTGCGAAACAGGGGCAGGAACTTCGTTCGGAGCAAACGGTGATCAACATACACGAGCAGCGGAACTCTCTACTTATTTTTGCGTCTTAACAATTCGGAAACATTTGTTAAAAATACGTTTTGAGCGCAGCGGTAGAGGGCAAGAACCGTCCCGTGGCCACAAATTTTCAATTCTTGAAAATGTTGTGCTCCACCGGGACTTCACTTCTGCAATGCGTCTGCATTTCCGAAGTGATCTTGTTGGGGCGTGCCTGCCCCAAACCCTGCTCATATTCGCACCTTGCGGTGCGAAAGAACGGCGTGTCGTGCTTACATAGCTCCACCGAGGAGCTAGCGAAACGACAGGAGGTTCAATGAACAAAACGAATGTCAAAACGAAACCCAGCACGACCCACCGCCACGACACGCCGAACAACAAAACGCACATCATCAAGTTCCGTGTGACGGAAACTGAAAAGATGGAACTCCAATGCACAGCAAAACTCCTTCATCTCTCCCTGTCCACCCTCATCCGCCGTGCGCTGCACAATGCGAAGATCGAGCGCACCGTTGTCGTTGCCGGCGGCGGAGAAGAAACCCTGACTGCCGTTTCCACTCTGCTTGCCCAGTGCAGCAGGGTGGGCGGCAACCTGAACCAACTCGCACGACACTTCAACTCCGGCGGAGCAGACACCGAACAGCTCCGGGCGAAACTTCTGGACGAACTTGCAGACCTGACTGCCTTCCGGCTCAACGCCGAGAAAGTTCTGGGTAAACTGTATGGCAACGCTGAAGCATATCGCCTCTAAAAATTCGGACTACTCTGCCGCTGAGACCTATCTGGTTTACCAGCACGATGAATTTTCCGGCAAGAAAATTCTGGATGAACAGAGCAGACCCAAGCTGCGGGAATCGTACATTCTGGACACCCTTGAATGCGGCGAAGCCTCGTTTGCAATGGCCTGCCTGCTGGCAAACCGGAAGTACGACAAGAACAACCACCCGGATGACATCAAGAGTCACCAGTATATCATCAGCTTCGACCCGCGGGATGCAGCCGAAAATGGGCTGACGATGGAAAAGGCACAGGCCCTCGGCCTGAACTTCTGCAAAGAGAACTTTCCCGGTCATCCTGCTATCGTCTGCACCCACCCGGACGGACACAACCATTCGGGAAATATCCATGTCCACATCGTGATCGGCAGCGTCCGGACACGAGAAGTGGAGCGCAAGCCCTATATGCAAAAGCCCCGTGACTGGCGTGAGGGCATGAAGCATTCCAGCACAGCCCAGACCATGCGGCACCTGCGTGTCGCAGTCATGGAAATGTGTCAGGATGCCAAGCTGTACCAGATCGACCTGCTCAGCTCGAAAAAGCGTGTGAGCGAGCGTGAATACTGGATGAAACGGCGCAGTCAAATGAAACTCGACCGTGAAAACGCTGCCCTGCTTGCCGCCGGACAGCAGCCTACACAAACGGAGTTTGAAACCGCAAAGGAGACTTTGCGGAAACAGATCTCGGATGTGCTGGACAATGCAGCGAGCTTTGAAGATTTCTCGGACAGGCTCTTGCAGCAGTATAGCATCACCGTCAAGGAAAGCCGTGGACAACTCAGCTATCTGCCTGCTGGAAGGACAAAGTTCATCCGGGCGCGCAGCATCGGTGACAAGTTCGAGAAAGAACTTGTGCTTGCCGCTCTGAAAGCCAATACCGAACGCAAGCGCACTATCCAGTCCAAGTCTGACCGCATCGGGAAACTGATCGACATCCAGTCGAGGATGACCGAGGGCAAGGGCATCGGCTATAAGCGTTGGCTCACTAAACACAATCTCAAAGTTATGGCACAGACCTTGATCCTCTTGCAGGAAAAGGGCTTGACCGACGAGGACGCTCTAAACCAGCGCATCGCTGAACTGGAAACCAAGTATCACGATGCACTGGCGGTGGTGAAAGACCTCGAAGGTCGCGTGAAAGCCAACAATGAGCTGCGCTATCACATCGCAGCCTACACCAGCACCAAGAATGTCGCACAGCAGTTAAAGACTGCCAAACAACCCGCAGCCTTTGAGGAGCAGCACCGTGCAGAGCTGACAGCGTACCGGGCGGCAGCAGCCTATTTCAAGGCAAACAACATCACAAAGCTGCCCAGCCCGAAAAAGCTGGAAGCCGAGTATGCGCAGCTGGCATCCGAAAAGGCAAAGTTCTACGAGCAGTACAAGGAAGCCAAGACCGAGCTGCTCAAACTGAAAGCCGCAAAGCAAAATGTTGCTCTGTTTTTCCGCGAGGATGAACGGACGCAGCATCACGAGAGATAAGGAGTTGTGCGTATGATCAATCTGAAAATCGACCCGGAGTTCCAGAATCAGATCCCGCCGCTGACGGACGATGAGTATAGGCAGCTTGAAGAAAACATCCTCAAGGAAGGCAAGCTGCTCTCTCCTTTGATCGTTTGGAACAACACCCTCGTTGACGGTCACAATCGTTATGCCATTCTCCAGAAGCACCCGGAGATTTACTTCTCCACTATGCCACTTCCATTTGAAAGCAGAGAAGAAGTCCTCGCATGGATCTGCAAGAATCAGCTGGGGCGACGCAATCTCACGCCGGAGCAGAAGAAGTTCCTTGTTGGAAAGCAGTACAGCATCGAGCATCGGAAGCCCGGTGGAAACGGCAACAATCAGTACACGACAGCCACGCAGGAAACGGTTCCGGAGGAATTGTGTCAAAATGACACAATTCCTCCCACCAATACCGAAATGAGCAT
>OKSX01001791.1_pt1 | contig 9943 bp, 8 predicted proteins | sample 1606391 | NCBI WGS metagenome assembly OKSX01 (sample SAMEA3879578, study PRJEB24766) | human gut metagenome | biome: human-associated habitat; feature: feces | place: USA | collected 1985/1987
ACGGAAATGAGAAGTTTTGCAAGTGATAACAATTCGGGCGTTCATCCTTTGGTGATGGATGCCGTGATAAAGGCGAACGATAACCATGCTGTAGGATATGGTGACGATCCCTGGACAGTAGCGGCTACTGCTAAAATAAAAGAAGTGTTTGGTGAAATGGCATCGCCTTTTTTTGTTTTTAACGGAACAGGGGCGAACGCTGTAGCTTTGCAGGCTGTGACACGTCCGTTCAATAGTATTTTGTGCGCTGAAACAGCTCATATCAATGTGGACGAGTGTGGTGCTCCTGCCCGTATGACTGGTTGTGCTATCGTGACGATTCCGGCTCCGGACGGAAAACTGACGCCGGAATTGATCAAACCTCGTCTGCATAATTTCGGTGTCTGCCATCATTCGCAACCGAAAGCTGTTTATATTTCACAGGTTTCCGAGTTGGGGACGATTTATACGATCGAGGAGGTCAAAGCGATTGCTGATCTGTTGCATTCTTATAACATGTATCTGCATATGGACGGTGCACGTTTGGCGAATGCCTGTGCTTATCTGAATTGTTCGATGCGGGAGGTGACCGTCGATGCCGGGGTGGATATCCTGAGTTTCGGGGGAACTAAGAATGGGATGATGATGGGAGAGGCTGTGGTTTCTTTCCGTCCTGAGATAACTGAGAATTTGCAGTATTTCAGAAAGCAATCTGCTCAATTGGCTTCCAAACTGCGTTATCTTTCCTGTCAGTTTATTCCTTATCTGGAAAATGACCTGTGGTTGGAAAACGCACGGAAAGCAAATAGTAGTGCTTATCGCTTGGCTGAAGCTTTGAAAAAATATCCGCAGATACGGTTTACCCAGAAAGTAGAATCCAACCAGCTTTTCTTTACCATTCCCACGGAACCGCTGAAGAAGTTGCAAGAAAAATATTTCTTCTATATGTGGAATGAGGAAATCAATGAAGCCCGATTTGTCACTTCGTGGGACACGACGGAAGAGGATATTGACGATATGATACGGACGTTGGATGTCGTGTTTGGTTGACGGCTACCCCTATGGGTTTCCTGATGAGGATTTGTCTTGCCGGACTCATGGAAAGTTGTTACTTTTGTGGCCTAATCTATAAATCCGGCGATAAAATGAAACAGGCGGTTTGGTTGGCGGCGGCATTGATGATGTTGTTGCCATTGGGAAAAGTCTACTCGAAGGAGAGAAGCGAGCGCGAGAATAATACGTTGCGCATTATGAGTTATAACATCCGTAACGGTAGAGGAATGGACGATGTGACCGACTTTCGGCGTACGGCGGCAGTGATCAATAAAGTTTGTCCCGATGTCGTGGCAGTACAGGAGATCGACAGTGTGACAGGCCGTAGTGGAGGAAAAGACGTCTTGCGGGAAATTGCCGGACTCACCCTGATGCATCATATGTATGCCCCGGCAATTGATTACGATGGAGGGAAATATGGTATCGGCATGTTGAGCAAGGAGAAACCTCTTGGCTATCGTTATCTGCCCCTGCCTGGAAGGGAAGAAGCCCGTGCGCTGCTTGTCGTAGAATTTGAAAAGTATATTTATTGCTGTACGCACCTTTCGCTGACCGAGGAAGACCGGATGCTTTCCTTGCCGGTCATCAGGCAGGTGGCGGCTTCGGCAAACAAGCCTTTCTTTATAGCCGGCGATATGAATGCACATCCCGGTTCGGAGTTTATCCGGCAACTGCAGAACGATTTTGTGATCCTGACGGATATGAAGAAGCCGACTTTCCCGGCGAATAACCCCGACGAAACTATAGATTATATTGCGGCCTATGCGAAAGATACGACTGCCTTTACCCGCATCTCATCCCGTGTATGGGATGAGCCGGCCGCTTCCGACCACCGCCCAATCATCACGGATATTATCTTCAATCAGCCTGCGGGCAAGATATTCCGTACGGAGCCCTATCTGCAAAATCCTGTAGGAAATGGAATTACGGTCATGTGGCAGACTACCGTCCCGACTTATAGCTGGGTGGAATACGGAACCGATAAGGAGCACCTGCAGAAGGCTCGTACGATCGTGGATGGGCAGGTGATCTGCAACGATCTGCAAAATAAAATCAGACTGGACGGACTGGAACCGGGAAAAACCTATTATTACCGGGTTTGTTCACAGGAAATCATGCTCTATCAGGCTTATAAGAAGGTGTTCGGCGAAACTGCCGTTTCCGATTTCCATACTTTTACCTTGCCTACTACGACGGACACCGATTTTACGGCCATTATATTCAACGACCTGCATAAACATTCCGAGACTTTGCAGGCACTGTATAAGCAGGTGAAGGATTTGAAATATGATTTTGTCGTTTTCAATGGTGACTGCATCGATGATCCGGCCAATCATGACGAGGCTACCTGTTTCCTCAGTGAACTGAACGAAACGGTCGGAGCCGACCGGGTGCCTGTCTTCTATATCCGTGGCAACCATGAGATACGCAATGCCTATTCGATCGGCCTGCGCAGTCTTTTCGACTATGTGGGCGATAAAACCTACGGCGCTTTCAACTGGGGCGATACGCGTATCGTCATGCTGGATTGCGGTGAAGACAAACCGGATACGCATTGGGTCTATTATGGGCTGAATGATTTTTCAGACCTGCGTAAGGCACAGGTGGGTTTCCTCAAGGAAGAGTTGGCGTCCAGAGCCTTCAAGAAAGCCTCTAAGCGGGTGCTGATCCATCATGTTCCCATCTTTGGGAAAGGAGAGGACTATGATTCGTATAATCCTTGCCGGGACGAGTGGGGAGCGATCCTTGAGAAAGCACCGTTCGCTGTCAGTATCAATGCGCATACTCATCGTTTCGCTTATATCCCTGAAGGTGCTGACGGAAACAACTATCCTGTCGTAGTGGGTGGCGGTTACCGGATGGATGGAGCTACGGTGATGATTTTGCAGAAGAAAGGGAAGGAGATGACTCTTCGTGTGCTGAATGCTAAAGGAGAAACATTAAAAGAACTGAATTTATAATAGACGAATAGTAAAGATATGAAACTAAACCTGGAAGAGCAGGAAGAAACGATTGAACCGGTCGAAAAGACCGATCTGATTTATGGTATAGACGACCGTCCCCCTTTTAAGGAAGCCCTGTTTGCCGCTTTACAACATTTGCTGGCGATCTTTGTGGCGATCATTACGCCCCCGTTGATTATTGCCGGAGCCTTGAAGCTGGATCTCGAAACAACCGGTTTTCTGGTTTCGATGGCACTCTTTGCATCTGGCGTCTCGACATTCATACAGTGTCGCCGGATTGGTCCGGTAGGGGCGAAGTTGCTTTGTATTCAAGGAACGAGTTTTTCTTTCATCGGTCCGATCATAACGGCCGGACTGGCAGGAGGATTGCCCCTTATATTCGGGGCGTGTATTGCGGCAGCCCCGATCGAGATGGTAATCAGCCGGACATTCAAGTATATGCGTTCTATCATAACTCCACTGGTATCGGGCATCGTGGTGCTGCTGATCGGACTTAGCTTGATCAAGGTTGGGGTCGTTTCATGTGGCGGTGGCTATGGTGCGATGGATAACGGGACGTTCGGGAGCATCCGGAATATAGGGGTGGCAGCGACAGTGTTGCTGAGTGTCCTGTTCTTTAACCGTTGCAAGAACAAGTATCTCCGTATGAGTTCGATCGTATTGGGGTTGTGCATCGGTTATGCGCTGGCCTACTTTCTCGGTATGGTCGATATGGCGGCGGCTTCTTCGCAAAGCCTGATGGGATTCAATATCCCGATGCCTTTCAAATATGGGTTGGACCTGAATTTCTCCGCCTTTGTCGCTATTGGCCTGGTGTATCTGATTACGGCGATCGAAGCTACCGGCGATGTGACGGCCAACTCGATGATCTCAGGAAAGTTAATAGAAGGAGAGGACTATCTGAAGCGTGTTTCGGGCGGCGTGCTGGCAGATGGAGTGAACTCCTTTATTGCCGGGATTTTCAATTCTTTCCCCAATTCGATCTTTGCGCAGAATAACGGTATTATCCAGCTGACGGGAGTTGCCAGCCGGTATGTCGGATATTATATCGCCGGTATGTTGGTGCTGTTAGGGCTGTTCCCTGTTGTCGGTGTTGTCTTTTCCTTGATGCCTGACCCGGTGTTGGGTGGGGCGACCTTATTGATGTTCGGTACGGTTGCGGCTGCCGGCATACGGATTATCGCATCGCAGGAAATCAATCGGAAGGCGACTTTGGTTTTGGCGGTCAGCCTCTCGCTTGGCTTGGGAGTGGAGCTGATGCCGGATATCCTGAATACGGCGCCGGAAGCTGTAAAGGGTATTTTTTCGTCCGGGATCACAACCGGTGGACTTGCCGCTATTATTGCAAATGTATTGATACGAGTCAAAGAAGATAAAACAGAATAAAAATGGAATTACTAAAACAACGTATTCTGCAGGATGGCAGATGTTTTCCGGGAGGGATTTTAAAGGTTGACAGCTTTATTAACCATCAGATGGATCCCATGTTGCTTTATAAGGTGGCAGAAGAATTTATTTACCGTTTCCGGGATGCGGATATCAATAAGATCGTGACGATAGAAGCAAGTGGTATCGCTCCGGCGATTATGGTGGGATACATCATGCATCTGCCTGTCGTTTTTATCAAGAAAAAACAACCGAAGACGATGGAGAATATGTTGTCTACCGTTGTCCATTCGTTTACGAAAGACCGCGATTACACGGTGTGTATCAGTAACAACTTTCTGACTGCCGATGACCGTATCCTCTTTATTGACGACTTTCTGGCATATGGCAATGCCGCAATGGGCGTGCTCGACCTGGTGAAACAGTCTGGCGCCAAGCTGGAAGGAATGGGCTTTATCATCGAAAAAGCTTTCCAGAAGGGACGCGATGTGCTGAACGAAGCGGACGTGCGTGTAGAAAGCCTTGCCATTATCGACAGCCTGGAAAACTGCACGATCACCATCCGCTAATGATTTAAGCCGTTGGGAGATTACGGCAGCGTGAAACGCATGCATGCCGTATTCTTCATGATCGGTAAACTCAGTATCTTTTCAGGAGGCAGTTTCTCCAGCTGCACGACGATGGCACGGTTGAAGCCCCCATGTCCGATCGCCAGAATCCGTTTTCCCGGAAACTCCTTTTTCAGGAAGTCGACAAAATCTCCCGCTCTTTTGTATAGGGCTTCTATAGTCTCCACGCTTTCCGGCAGTGTCGTAAAATCCATCTCATCCGCTACTTTCCCGGTATATATGCCCCAATCCATTTCGCGAAGAAGAGGAGTCGCCACCGGCTGCAATCCTTTCTGCCGGGCGACGGCCATTGCTGTGTCGTAGCTACGTGCGAGGTCGCTGCACACGATCACGTCCAACTCCTCCTTGTCCAGCGTTTCTGCTAATGCTTTGGCCTGCTGTTTGCCCAGTTCCGACAGATGGCCGGGGAGCTGGCCTTGCATAATATGCAATTTGTTTTCTTCCGTCTCGCCGTGGCGGCTCAGGATCAATTCTATCTGGCTCATATCTGTTTTTTTATTTGGCGGTCTGCTCCGCGGTCTCGTTAAACAGCTTGACCAGATCAAAGCCGTTATCCGCGGCCTTTTCGCCGTTCTGCATGGTGTAGTTACCGGCCTCGCAGCAGGTCACGGGCTGGACGATGGCGGCATACTCAGGGGGGTTCATCTTGTAGGCGATAAAGCCGTTGGTAACATAGATTGCGCCGTCGTCGGTCACGCGGCAGATAATGCGCTCGGAGCCTTTCAGAGCCTTTGCGGCCTCGTTGGTGTAGTTGCCCATGTACTTTTTCATGCTGATAACCTCCAGATCATCTGTTTTTTCTTGTGTGGCCCGGTGTCGGGCTGGGGTCGGGTCGCTTTGTCCGGTGCGGCCCGCTAAGGTGTCCGGCGGCTGGGTCAGCGCTTGGATTTTTCAACCTGCAAGGCGTTGAACAGGTGGGACTTTGCCATGTAGAAATGGGGGTCGGTCTCGGGGGCGTCCTGCCCGGCAGCGGCGGCGGCTTCCTTGGCGGCCTTGCCGGGCTTGTCGGTGTACTTCCAGAGGTTGCACACCAGGGCGGCGCGCTGGCCCTTTTTCACGCTGTACCCCATGCGCTTCCACTCCGCGAAAGTGTGGAAAGTGTCAGCGGCCAGCATGGCATGAAACACGGCGTCGGGGGTCTCGTCGCTGCCCTCGGCAACGGTGATCTTCACGCCTGCCCGGCGGGCGGCGATCTGCTCGGCGGTGTAGGTGGCGGCGACCAGCTCGGCAAGCTGGGCGGGGGTAAAGTTGGCGCGGACGGTCTCAAAGATGATCTCGTTGTTTGTCATGGTGTTTTTCCTTTCCGGCTCGTTGGCCTGTTCACTGTTGCGTGTCGTTCTGTGCTTTCAGCATACACTGTTGCGTGTCGTTTTGTCAAGCACTTTTTTGCAATTTTTTTCGGGGACTGGGGGTTCCCCCTACGGGGGAAATTTTTTTTGAACCGCCCCGCCGGGGCGTTGATTTTCCCCGGCGGCGGTGGTAGAATACAAGCGGCAGGGCGGCGGCGAACTCGCAGCCCGTGCCGTGGTTGAGAGCGTCGGGCCGTGCCTTGGTGGGGTGGCCCGGCGCTTTACTTGTTCAGCAGATCGCGGAGCCGCTGGCGGAACTCGTCAAGGTCTTTGCACTCGCTGGCGAGTAGCAAGAGCCGGAGCCGTTCGGCCTCCCGTGCCTGCTGTACAAGCAATTCGCTTGCTGTTGGCGTGGTCATGTTCACCTCCCCTTTCTGGTCGCCTGGGCCGTGGTGGCCCTGGGCGGTTCGCTGGGCGGCGGGCCGTGTGGCCTCCGCTTGCCTCGGATGATAGCGGCATTTTTCCGGGCCGTCAATAGGGCCAAAACCGTTCCCCCGTCCCCCTTTAGGGGGGACTGGGGAAGTTTTTTTGCACAAATTTCCGGGGTGATTTTTTGTGGAAAATGCTGTGATTGGGGGATTATAGGGGGCGTATATATCCAGGCTATCAAGATACCAGACCGGGCGCATAAAACCCTCCGCCGGGCGGCTGGGCATGATCGGCGGCAGAACGGCGGCGGGCAGGAACCGGGGCAGGACGGGCGGCAGATCAGCGGGAGACAGCGGCGGCAGATCGGGCCGGGGGTGGCATGGTGTGAGCCGGAACCGTGGGCGGCAGATTGTCGCCGTGGTGGCTGCGGCCTATGCGGGCGCGGGCGGTGGGGCGCACTCATGCAGGCCCAGGGGGCAGCGCAAGCCGCCAGCAGGCAGAGGAACAGCGGGAACAGCAACCGGGAGCCGCCAGCCGGGAGACCGGACAGCAACCACCGCACCAGGCAGGGACGGCCCACCACAAGCAGGAGCAGAACAGGCAACCAAGGCCAGAGCCAACGCCAGCGGCCAGGCCGAAGATTACAGCAAACGCGCCCGCACCCTCGCCCGCCCGCGCGAAGTCGGAACGCCCGCGCCCGCGAAAGGTACTGCTGGGCCGCAGGCCAAGCCTTGCGGGTTCGGAAGCGCAAAATTTTTTTAGGTAAGGGGTCAAAAAATCGCTTCCCCGGGGCCGGGCCGGGAAATAGCTGGGGGGTCAAAAATGCGACAAACGGGGGCGAATGAGCAAGCAAGGCATAAAAAATCCCCCATGGGCTATGCAATGGATAGCACAAGAGGAAAACGAATAAGGAATTATTTTGAAAAGCACTTTTATTTTGCGACAAAATGCGATATAATACAAAGGCCAAACCAATCTGAATAATTGCGCAAACAAAATCCAAAGGGGTTACTATACCCTTTTGGGTATTCGCCTATGCGAACAGAGTGAATTTGATAAAATGCAAATTCCGTTTCTGTTCGTATGGGGAGACCCGTTTGCGCAGATTGGTTTGGCGACTATCGGAGTTTGTGTTTTTGTGCGGCTGCTTCGGTAGCCGCACTTTTTATTTTATACAAAGGGGGTTGCGACGCAGTGAAAACAAAAAGAGGAATTGTACTTCTACTATTTATGGGAACGCTCCTTTTGTTTATGTCTGGGTGCGGAGCAAAATATGAAAATCCAGCCGACCTTCCATTTGGAAGTGACGGGTGGCAGACACAAACGGCGGGAGAGGCCATAGAAGCTCTGTCCGCAGCCGGATTTACCAATATTCAGGAGAACATAAAGGAAACGAGTTCTGCTGATGATGCGGGAAAAATCACAAAGATAACTGTGAACGGTGAAAACCTGTTCCGCAAAGGAGACCGACACGAGGGAACCGATGTGGTGGAGATCACATATTATTCGTTGAAACAGTACGAGGCAGAAATGGAAATCGAAGTGTCGGGAGATGCAGGGCTGCCGGTGTTTGCGGTGAACACGAACCTGCCGAACGGGACAAAACTGGAATTGACACTGAGCAACGAGGAGGGCTATTCTGAAAAGCAAACGGTAAAGGTTAAGGACGGGCAGGCTGTCAGCGATATGTTTTGGGATAATGGGCATTACCTGCTTGGGGAATACACGCTGTCTGTGGTCATGAAGCCGGAAGATCAGAACGCAAGTGTGCAATATGAAATTGGGAAAAACGGAGAAGCCATGACAGGGCCGCTGGTACAAATAGGCGAAAAGGATGTGGGTCAATACTTGTTCCTGGAGGATGACTACATCTCGAACTATACAGAACCAGAAAAAATCAGTGAAGATGAACTGCGGGAGCGCTTTGCACAGGCACTATCTGGATTTGGAAACAACTATGAGATTGACTTAGAGGGGTATGTGTACACTGTGAGCGTGTGGCAGGACGGCTTGGCAGCTTGTGCGATGCTGGCGGAGCAAGGGGTACCGACAGCGGTAGAACAGTGGGAGGCGATTGTGGACACAACGGCGGAAGCGTCCAACAGCCTGCAAGAGCTACTGAGTATTAGCGGGTATGGCGATTACATGGTGCAAATAGAGGTATTGAATGACCAGAACCATGAAAACACCTTACTGACAGTACTCCTGGGGATGGTGTCATACAACTGTGTCTCTTGAAAAAATTTTGGGGAGTTAGCAACTTTCGCAGGTTTTCCGTGTTAATATCATAGTGTGCAATAAAGCCCGTGGCGGAAACGCTGCGGGCTTTGCCGTTGAATGCGCCCTGCACAAGCCGAAGCCCTGCGTACCTACGCGGGGTATTTTTGTAGGCTGCGCCGGGGCGCACGATCATTTGGAGGTGTGAAATGCCGAAGCGGAGCGAAAAGCGCGACACCGCCAAGGCTGAATACATCGCCCGAAAAGCGAGGGGCGAGGAAGTAAGCCTGCGGGAGCTGGCAAAAGAGCAAGGCGTGGGCTATCAAACGCTGCGTAACTGGAAAGCGGCGGACAAGTGGGACGAGGCGCTGCCCAAAAGAAAGCGGGGCGGCCAGCCGGGGAACCGGAACAGCGCCGGGAAACAGAACGCCGCGGGGAGCCATCCGGGCGCACCGGTCGGGAATAAGAACGCGGAGAAGGACGGAGCGTACAGCGCCGTCTTTTTTGATATGCTGACGGACTGCGAGCGGGAGCTTGTGGAGCAAACGCCGCTGAAAAGCAAAGAGGCCCTGGAGCATGAAATGAAAATCCTGAAATTCCGGGAACACAAGATACTGGCGAAGATCACCGAGTATGAAAGCGCCCCGGAAGATAGCCTATATATCTCCAGCCTGATGGACATGAGAGTGCCTGGCGGGCGGGGAAAGGACAAAAAGGACGGGGCTGTGCAGAGTATGGGAATGTACAGCAAGGACAGTGCATTTAGCCGGGCGCTGAAATTGCAGGAGGCGCTTTCCATGCCCCAGTTCAAAGTTGTTTCGGAATATACCCCCTCCGGCGACCAGCCGCAGGCCATTGAGGCCCTGGCCAAGGGCGTGGAGCTGGGGCTGACCGAGCAGACTCTGCTGGGGGTCACCGGCTCGGGCAAGACCTTCACCATGGCAAAGACCATCGAGGCGGTGCAGAAGCCCACGCTCGTCATGGCGCCGAACAAGAC
>OKSX01001800.1_pt1 | contig 9882 bp, 5 predicted proteins | sample 1606391 | NCBI WGS metagenome assembly OKSX01 (sample SAMEA3879578, study PRJEB24766) | human gut metagenome | biome: human-associated habitat; feature: feces | place: USA | collected 1985/1987
CGCTACTCAAAACAAAATCATTGAAAAGTTGCAGTCCTTAATCAAAGGACTTGTAGATAGCCTATTGGAAAACCCATCATGGGAGAAGGTGTATTTACGCTCTTTTATGCAATTCTACTCAACCAACTCCCTGTCATGGGAACAGCTAAGCTATAGCAATGGTAATGTTCGGAATCTGCATTACGGTTTAATACATGGTTTTCAGACGAGTATGATTGATTCAACCCTCTTACCAAGGATACTGCCGAATTATCAGCCTAAGCAATATACCGTGTGCCAGGATGGCGATGTTGCTTTCGCTGATGCATCAGAGGACACTAATGAAATTGGCAAAGCTATTGAGTTTTCCAACACGATTGACGTCAAAACGGTTTGTGGCTTGCACACAATTCATGGGCGTGACATAAAGCAAAACACTATTCTTGGCTTCAAAGGATTCGCCTTTAACTCTCGTTATTTTCACGACCAAGTAAGACGACTAGCACAAGGAACGAAAGTATATTCTATTACAGCAAAGAATCTTTCGTCTTGTTATGTATATATTCCTGACATGATTAAACAGGAAAACGTAGTCAGACTGCTCAATGCCTATGAAGAGAACCTGTCATTAAATAGAACGCTATTAAATAAATACGAGATTCAGAAACAATATCTGCTTCAACAGATGCTCATATAAACATCTGCTGGAGTAGATATTGCTTCAATAATAGGTATTGCTCTGTCAACAACTTTTCATTTGCCAAATGGTTATACAAAGCATCAAGAGCCGTAGCGATACGTTTTTGTTCTTCTAAGGACGGCAATACAAACTTCATCCTCATAAAATCCTGCTTTTGAAGATTAAATCGTGTGCTACCTTGTGCCAACGGATATATTGCTTTACGGAATGAAGTACTCGATATGAAGTGAGCTATGTATTGAGGTAATACACGGTTTCCATGGAAATGAACGCCAAAGCAGAAGCTATTCAAATAAAGCTTTTGTGATTTGCCCAAATATACAGCACCCATTCCAACCTCTTCTGGGGTTTCGGATGAGAGTGTGAATAAGGCATCACCGTACTGCACGCTGTTTTGCTTTTCGTCTGGGGCTATTTGCACCAGTTCGTAATCATTTTCCGAAATGTAAGTGTTCTGATATACATTCATGTAAGTTATGAATGGGTCACCGCATCCAAAATCATCACCACTTTTACCACTTAAACCACCATAGGCTTCACCTAAATCAGCGAAACAAACTTGGTCACCTTCAATGTTTTTGAGAATGTGGTCATTTAGTCCTTTGATTAAGGACTGCAACTTTTCAATGATTTTGTTTTGAGTAGCGATGCGCTCGTCAATGGCACGCAATAACTTAGCGATTTTTATTTGCTCGTCTTTTGAGGGTATTGTAATCTTGATAGATTTAATCTGCTCAAAATTTAGCCCTTGTCTATTTCCTCCTGCTTGAAAACTATCTATTTGTCTCTGACCATAATTAGACAATAAAAAACTACAGATAAATGAAGGAACAAGATTTTCTTTAGTACGAATAATACAAACATGTTGATTTACATTGCCACCAACTATTTGTTTGTCTACTAATGCGCTACGCCCAATAGATGCTCCTGTAATATTAAGCAATACGTCATTGAATTGTAGTTCTGTGCTCTTTTGGCGTAGATGCGTTTCTTCATCAATGAAAGCAATATCATCCAGCAGAAGATTTCCTAAACCAACGTTTTGGCTACGTACAAAAGGATGTCCTTCTGTCTTATATACAGCTTCCCCACCTCTTGGCGTAACCCCACTACCCACTTTTGTAGTTAGTTCGCCTATAGTACACATTTTCCACTCTCCACTGAACTCCGGGAAACGCAAAGGTGGAACATTAAGGACTTTATTGTCGTTATTATTTGCCATAGTTATTTTTAATCTCTAATCAAATTTCGTTATGCTGCAAGAAAAACTGCTACGATATGTAGCAGTTTCAATATGCGTTTAAGTCTTATCCTTACTCTTTATCGGGGTTAATATCAAAAGGCAACAAGTTGTCGCCATTATTGAAACGGTCGAAATCGGAGCTAAACAAACGGTCTTGAACGATACGGTATTTCTCGAATTCCGATTCGGCAAATTCCTTGGCGAACTCTGCCGTAATCTTTCCTGCATCGGCTAATATCGCATCACCTCCGGCTTCGAGGATGATGTCAATACGTTTTGCCCAATCTTCCATAGTCATCGGAATGTGACGTTTCGCCATTCGTTCTGCTAAATCAAGAACAGCATTGACTAATTGCGCCATATTTTCCAACTCGTTTTCTTTCAGATAGTTTTTTGCTATAACCACATCGGGCTTCACTATCTTTCCGTCAGGAGCATTTTCCCAAGAGGTAAGCCCCATGTGTTCTTTCTCGGAGTTTGCACGTTGCACGATAAGTTCGGCAGCCGTATGCCCATGTACGGCATAGTGCATTTTGTTCTGAACCTTTTTGAAGAACAGCCGTGTAGTGGGCGCATCGCGATTGTAGTCAATGGCAGTGGCGTAAATATCGGTGAGTTTTTGGTAGAAACGGCGTTCACTCAATCGTATCTCACGGACTTCAGCCAACAAGTGTTCAAAATAATCCTCACCGATAAAAGAACCGTTTTCCATGCGTTTCTTGTCTATGACATAACCACGGATGGCAAATTGGCGCAACACATAGGTACACCATTGGCGGAATTGGGTGGCACGAATGGAATTGACACGGTAGCCCACAGAGATGATAGCATCAAGATTATAGTATTGTACTTCTTTAGTCTGCGTTTTTCCGTCTATAGCCCCATGCTCGGTGGTATGTGCAATTTTTGCACATACCACTTCCTTATCCAATTCACAAGTGTCGAAAATATTCTTCAAGTGCTTGGTGACAACCGTTCTATCCACATCAAAAAGAGTGGCAATAACTTTTTGTGTCGCCCAAATGCTTTCATCTTTATACAACACTTCAACCCCTTGCTCTTTGTCTGCGACAGTAAATATCAAGAACTCCGCTGTGCTGTTTCTTATCTCGAACTTTTTAGCCATAATCTTACCCTCTTCGTTTTATTCTACAATTCCCAGTTCACGAAGGTAGCCTTCAATCTCTTTGTCAAGGTCAGCACGTTTGGCTTCCAATTCCTTGATTTCAGCCATGACAGCCTTAATGTCGATAGGCTCTTCCTCTTCAAAGGTATCCACATAACGGGGAATGTTCAAATTGTAGTCGTTATCGGCTACTTCCTGCAAGGTGGCGAGGTGGCTGTACTTTTCTATCTCGGTGCGATTGCGGTAAGTATCTACAATCTTGTCGATATGCTCCTTGCGTAGTTTGTTTTGGGTCTTGACCTTTTCAAACTCCTTGCTTGCGTCAATAAACAAAATATTATCGTCCTCCTTGCGGCATTTCTTCATCACGAGAATACAAGTGGGAATGGAAGTGCCGTAGAAGATATTGGCTGGCAAGCCGATAATTGCGTCAATGCAGTTCTTCTTCTCGATAAGGAAACGGCGGATAACGCCCTCGGCATTACCACGGAACAATACGCCGTGCGGTACAACGCAAGCCATTGTACCACCATCCACAAGATGATAGAGCATGTGCAGTATAAAGGCATAGTCAGCTGTCTTGCGCGGAGCAAGGCGACCGGCACGGCTGAAACGGTCATCATTGTTGAACTTGTCGGCGGCACTCCACTCTGCGGAGAAAGGAGGATTGGCAACCACGGCATCGAACTGGGTGTCACCGAAAGCGTCCGCCTCCAAGGTGTCGCCATTCTCTATCTGGAAATTACTGAACTTGATACCATGCAGCAACATATTCATACGGCACAAGTTGTAAGTAGTGGGGTTTTTCTCCTGCCCGAATATCTCGTATGCCCGTCCCGTATGAGCTGCACGAATAAGCAGTGAACCCGAACCGCAAGTAGGGTCATATACATTGCGTAAGCGAGTATGTCCGATAGTCACTATCTCGGCAAGAATCTGGCTCACTTCTTGCGGTGTGTAAAATTCTCCGGCTTTCTTGCCCGCTCCAGCGGCAAACTGAGAAATCATATATTCATAAGCATCGCCGAGAATATCTATCTGCGTAGCTTCGTCCGCTCCGAAGTCAATGCCGTTCAAAGCAATCAGTACATTGGATATGAGCGTATTCTTGTCATCGGTAGTTTTGCCGAGCTTGGGCGAAGCAAGGTCTATGTCTGAAAACAAACCTCCAAAATCGTCCTCACTCTCTTGTCCGAGCGTGCTGTCCTCAATGCGCTTCAGCGAACGTTCGAGAGAGGGAATAATATTCTCCTTGCGCTTAATTGCGTCAATGATAGAGGTGAAGAGATATTGCGGCTCTACAAAATAACCGATATTTTCCAAACACTGCTTCTTGACTTCCTCTTGAAGTTCAAGGGCATCTTCTTCGCCTGACTGCCACAACTGTTTGAAAGTGATTTCGTCATCTTCAAGCGCACGGTCGGCATAGTTCTCTATTTTTTCAGAAAGGTACTTATAAAAGATAAAGCCCAACGAGAAGTACATAAATTCGTTGGCTGACATATTGCCGCGCAGGTTGTTGGCAACCTCCCAAAGCTGGGCACGGAGTTTTTGTTGGAGTTCTTCACTCATGTTCTTAAACAGTTTTGTTTTCTACAATGTTTATTTCATTATCAGCTTCTTTTTCAAAGGCTGTCCTTAAGTCATCTAATATTTTTCCGTTGTACGAGAAATACTTGCTCCCCTGATAGGCATTTGAAGGTGTTCTCTTTTCTTCCGGAAGAAACGTACCGACAAAAGGAGACAATTTGTAAATTCGTCCGTCATATTCGATGGAATCATCACTTGCAACTTTCACTTTCAGATTGGTAGGGATAAAAGTAATATATTCACCTATCTTGATATGTACCATGCTGAATTTGAATCGCTCCCGTTTGTTCGGTCGAGAAAATTCTGATTTCTTTTCTTTCTTTTCGGGGTGCGCTATAATAGGTTTATTGTCCTCATATTCAGTTATGACCGCATCGTCAATTGTCAAAGCGATGTCTCTGAAAATATCAAGAGCCACTTTGGGGTCAACATTAAAGAATTCCCTATTTTGCCGAATACGCAAGTCTGTCAATCGGTCTATTGTCTTATGCACAAGTCTTTCAACCTCATTGAATTTAGAAGTCTTCATCGTGGCAAAGATTTCAAAAGGCAACGGCACAGCGGTATTGTCCAACTCCTTTGAACGAATGTCAACGGGGCGAGTACTTTTACCTATTTTCACCCAATCCTCTCGAAAACTGGGATTGGTCAGTATATAAACATAGCCGGGGTCATTTGTTTTCATACGCCATCTTTTAGTCCCAAGAAAATGTTCTGATAATATTGCGCAGACGGTCGAGAATACGGTTCACGGTTCTGCGCGTCTTTAGCAAGCCGAGGTGCTTCTCCTTGACTGCCGTTTGAATGATTTCGGGTTGCACTTTTTGTGAGAAGTCATACTCCGAGAGGAAACGGTTCAGCAGTTCGGTAGGCAACTGCTCATCTTCCGCAAGGCGGTCAATGGCTTTGCCTTTTTCCTGACGGATATATTGGTTGAGCCGTTCTTCGAGGTCAACAGAACCATCTGCTTTCTTCTTGCGCTCCACGAAGCCCTCCTTGTCTTCATCTACATTCTGGCGGATAAAGCCATCAATCAGTTGCGACTTGCTGCGCAGCTCGGCATCTTTAATCATTGTGTCGATGATATGGCGGCGTTGTTCCTCATAGTTTTCACTGAACGGATTGAGTTCTGCAATCAGCTCGAGGATATAAGCCACATTGATAATGTCGCTGTGCAAGAGTTCAAGACAGAAGTCGATGTCTTCAAGTCCTATTTCGTCTTCGGTGGAATTATCCTCAGTGGAAGTGCCGCCTACGGTTACGGTAGTACTGTCAAGGAACGTGTCGTGAATGTCGAGGTACTTACTTCGGAAGTCGTTGTACTGTTGTTCGGATATGCCCAATTCGGGGTCATCCTCCGAATAGTCCTCATAGATTTGTATCTCCGCATGTTTCTTTATCAACTCACGGAAAGCGAGAATGAAGTCGCGCTTTTCGGGTTCGGTCTTCAACGCATCGACAGCCGCAGTGTCGGGATATTTGGCAAGGAAATCTTTGGCGATGTCGGCATATTCCTTTTTCACCACCTCGAAAGCCTCGCGGATGATAGTGCCCGTACCCCCGTTGCTGAACAGTTTTATGGATTCGTCCACATTGCTCTTGAGGTCGCGGAAACAGACAATCTTACCAAAACGTTTGCGCTCGTTGAATACACGGTTGGTACGTGAGAACGCTTGCAACAATCCGTGGTATTCCAAATTCTTATCCACATACAACGTGTTCAGCTTCTTGGAATCGAAGCCCGTGAGGAACATACCCACGACCAAACAAAGGTCGAGCGGTTTCATGTCGGTTTTCTTCTTTTTCAACCGCAGATTGACATCATCGTAGTAAGCACGGAAATTCTCGATGGAGAAATTCGTACCGAACATTTGGTTGTAGTCGTTGATGATTTCCTGCATATCGTCAGCCTCCGGCACGGATTCGCTGACAAAACCGCTGTTCATGCCCGTCAGTTCATCGTCCTCGTTAGGGTTCGATGAATAGGTGAAGATTGCACCGATTGAGATTTTAGGATTCAGTGCCTTGAAAATCTTATAGTAACGAATGAGCATCGGCACATTCTGCACGGCAAATAGCGCGTCAAACTCACTGTCAAAGGTGGATTTGCTGAAATTGTTGAGAATGAATTTGGCAATCTCGTGCATACGGCTTTCCTGTCCCGGTGATACCTCCTCGTTGCCGTGGTAGTATTCCACCAAAAAGCCAAGTACATTCTCATCAGCAATGGCATCTTTAATCAGATACTTGTGCAGACACTTGTCGAAGATTTCTTCGGTAGTACGATCGTTCTTAGAGTTCTCCGTGAATATAGGTGTCCCCGTGAAGCCGAATATTTGCGTATTGGTAAAGAAGTTGACAATATTTTTGTGGCTCTCACCGAAATGGCTACGATGACACTCATCGAAAATCATGATGATGCGCGACTTCCTCACTTCATCCAAACGCTTGCTGTACCATTGCTTCGTAACGGCTGCATTGAGTTTCTGAATGGTAGTGATAATGATTTTCGAATCGCTTGAAAGTTTCTTCGTCAGTTCATCGGTGTTGTCCGTGCTATCCACTGCACCGGGTTCGAACGCTTCATATTCCGATTGCGTCTGCGTGTCAAGGTCGTGACGGTCCACCACAAACATCACCTTATCCACGCCATCCAACTCCGAAACGAGTTGTGCCGCCTTAAAAGAAGTAAGAGTCTTGCCAGCTCCCGTAGTGTGCCAAATGAAGCCGTTGTCGGTAGAGTTCTGCACCTTATCCAAAATCTCCTCCACGGCATAGAACTGATAGGGGCGCAACACCATCAGACATTTGTCACCCTCATGAAGCACGATGTATTTGCTAATCATCTTACCAAGGGTACATTTATCGAAGAACATTGCTGCAAACAGACTGAGGTCGTTGAAGGGGTTGTTATCCTTATCCGTCCAATTGAAAGTAAACTTGTAGCCTTGATTGGGGTTGTTGGCGAAATAGCGGGTGTTTACACCGTTGGAGATAACGAAAACCTGTATATAGTCGAACAAGCCATGAAACGATGTCTTATGGTAGCGTTGCACTTGGTCGTAGGCTTGGCGCAGTTCCACCCCTCGCTTTTTTAATTCGATTTGCACCAACGGCAAACCATTTACCAATATCGTCACATCATAGCGGCATTTCTTCCTGCCCTCAATGGTGATTTGGTTTGATACCTGAAACTCATTCTGACACCATTGTTTCTTATTGAGAAATTCCACCCACACACGTTCCCCATTTTCGGTTTCGAGTGGATAGAGGTCGCGCAGTTTCTTGGATTTTTCAAAGCGTGAGCCGCCCTCCAAATGAAGCAAAATCTTTTCAAACTCCGATTCGGTGAAATGTTCACGCCCTATTTCCGCAAGTTGTTTGCGGTTATGTTTTTCGAGCTGGCATTTGAAATTATCGCGGAGATTGCTTTCTTCTTCAATCTTCACGTATTCATAGCTCATTTGTTCAAGAGCATGAATCAGAGCATTTTCAAGTGCGGCTTCACTTTGTACAGCCATGGTTTATATTAAAGCGAAAACTCCTTCGCTATCCCTGCGAGGCTGACCAAAGCCTATAAGACAACGAAGGAGTTTCATATGTTGTTTTAATTGCTTTCTCAGGTCATTAGCAGTCCGATAATGAGTGCAAAGGTAGCAATTTTTATCAGTTTTTCCTTGCGCATTTGAATAAACAGTATAAGAGAAGAGAGAGAGTTTATTATGTGTAACCCTATATTCACCACAAGGTATCGTTGATTTTGGAATTATCCGACTTTGGAGGATAATCCTGCTCCCTGCAAGGACAAGGCGTTTAGAGTTACTCGAATCGTTTCGGGCAACCCAAAACATACCTTGCGATGTTCTCGGGACAAAGGTACAAAGATTATGAAAAACCAGCGGGAAAATATATTTTCACCGTAGAAAAATTTTTGTTTCACTGTTTGGAAACCTTTGTTTCGATATCGGAAAATTCTTTCTTTGTTTGGTTGCAATTTATCTTATGCTTACTTTTGCCCAAAAACAAAATATGACTGAAACCATCGCATACATTAAGGAATCATTGAGGGATCTATACCCATCCTCCGAGGTCAGCAGCCTAGTTCGTTTAATTATGGAGCGGGTTTGTAATATTCAGCCGCATCATTTTTTATTTTGTAAAGACAAAGAACTGCCAGAAAGCGAAAAAAGCCGAATTCATGACATAGTCGAACGTTTGAAGCAGATGGAGCCTATCCAATACATATTAGGAACGGCCGATTTCTACAGCCTTCAGTTCGAAGTAGACCCGTCCGTCCTGATACCGCGCCCGGAAACAGAAGAACTGGTCGAGCAGGTCATCCTCGACAATGCAGACCAAAAGATCAAGATATTGGATATCGGAACAGGAAGCGGCTGCATAGCCGTCACACTCCGGAAGCATCTGAAAAAAGCAAGCGTGATTGCGACGGACATTTCGGCGGAAGCGCTCGCGACCGCCCGCCGGAATGCCAAACGCAACAACACAACGGTCACTTTCATCCAGACAGATATCCTAGACCCGGAGAAAGCGGAAATGGACATTCCGTTCATTCTGGACGTCATCGTCAGCAATCCGCCCTACATCAAGGAGGAAGAAAAAAAAGACATGGAGCGGAACGTGCTGGACTACGAACCACACCTGGCTCTTTTCGTCCCGGACAACGACCCGCTGCTCTATTATTGGCATATTGCCCATTTCGGAAAGAAAAAACTGAGAAGAAACGGCCATCTCTACTTCGAAATCAATGCGGCATGCGGCAATATGGTTGTTGAGATGCTGGAGGAAGAAGGCTACAAGAATATCGAATTGATCCAAGACCTGTCCGGCAGGGACCGGATCATAAAAGCACGCAAATGAAACAAATCAGTGAATCTGAAATGCTTCACCGGGCAGCCGCCTACTGTTCTGCCAGCGAACGCTGCATCCAGGATGTCGAAAAGAAAATCAAAGCGGCGGGATTGGCCGGGGAAGAAAGCGACCGGATCGTTTCCCGCCTGCTACAAGAACGTTTCATCGACGAAAGCCGTTTTGCACGCTATTTCGTAAACGACAAATTACGCTTCAACAAATGGGGACGTGTCAAGATCAACTACGAGATGCAGCGGAAAGGCATTCCGTCCAGTATCCGCTCGGAAGCACTGGAAGGTATCGACGAACAAGAATATCGCTCCATCCTCCTTTCTCTCCTGAAAAGCAAAAAGAAAGTAACCCGTGGTAAGGACG
>OKSX01001820.1_pt1 | contig 9785 bp, 9 predicted proteins | sample 1606391 | NCBI WGS metagenome assembly OKSX01 (sample SAMEA3879578, study PRJEB24766) | human gut metagenome | biome: human-associated habitat; feature: feces | place: USA | collected 1985/1987
GGTTCGATCTGAAATAACACACAGGCAGGAAGTCATCTTCCGCTGCGCCCCTGCCGTGAAGAAGCACCCCGGGAAAATCCGCAGATTTTCCCGGGGGAGCAAATATAAATAGTATTTCCGCTGAATATGGTCAAAACGCAAAAGGGACCGCTGCACCAAAACTATGCAGCGGTCCCTTTTGTATTTGTACTTTACCCTGCGGTGCTGGCGGCATCGTCCGCAGCAGGGGCTTCGGCCACGGCGCTGTCTGCGCCGTTTTCTGCCTGCGTCTCCGGCTCAACGGCAGAAGCCGCCGAATCTGCTGCATCCGAACCGGCTGTGGCAAGGATGGCATCCTGCACATCGCTTTCTGCCATGGGCTCCGGCAGGCTTGCGGCAGATGTGCTGTCGGTGCTCTCGGCCTTGGTCTCGCTCTCGGTCAGGCCGGTGAGATACCAGCTGCCGCTCTGACGCTCGAACAGATAATCCATGTACTTGGTGGGCGTATCCGAGGACACATTGATGATGCTGTCGTCGTTGCTTGCAGTGGGGATATAGCCCACCGTAACGTGCAGCTTGCCGCTGCGCTTGAACAGCTTGGTCACCACCGCACGGTAATAGCCCACGGTGCCGGTGACGGGAATCTTATAGCACTGGGTGGCATCGTCGAATTCGATGGTCATGTCCTCCATCTCAAAACTGCGGTGGGTCAGCTTGAAGCCCGGGCCCAGCAGCTTTGCAAGGTAGGCGTCCACATCCAGCGAGGGCAGCAGCAACTGTTCGGTGTCGGGGTCGGTATTGTAGTTGTCAAAACCGCCCTGCGTTTCCTGAATGCTGTAGATGCAGCCCCACACCGCTGCCTCGCGCAGGGTCAGGTCGTCGATGTTCTCAATGCCGTCAAAGGGCATGGGGTCAAACAGCACCAGCCCTTCCAGCTTATCCTCATATTCCTGCTTCTGTGCCGTATCGTCGAACAGGTTGGCCACAGCGCCCACACCGGCCCGCAGCACGGTAACAAAGCCAACGACCACCAGAATGGCGACCAGAAGGCCCAGTGCCTGACGCCCGCGGCGGCGCTGCACGCGTGCATGTTCTTCAGGGGTAATAGAATGTTTCATGTTTGTTGTATCTCCCAGGGTTGTCAAATGGTACAGTATTCAGTATACCACATACCGGCCCATTGTGCAAAACCATGCCCGTGGTTTTTTTGTGAAAGTACGCGGAGTGCGCCGAATGGACGCGGCTTGCATCATTCCCAGCTTTTCCAGACATCGGGCTGATAGCCCACGGTCGCCTGACGCCCATTGCGCACGATGGGCGTTAAAAACAGCTGCTGGTTTTCAAACAGCTTGTCCTCTTTCTGCCAGTCCACCAGTGCGTCCAGAAGCGCAAGGGTCTGCTTATCCTTGGCCTTGGGGTTCACCAGTTTTTCCCAGCCGCCCAGCGCCCGGGCCACGTTGTCGAACTCGCCGCGACTCATTTCTTTTTCCTTCAGGTCGATCATCTGGAATTTGACCCCCCGCTCCTTAAAATAGCGCTGGGCCTTTTTGGTATCAAAGCACTTGCTGGTGCCGAAGATCTGAATGTTCATGGTACTTCCCTCCTGAATGTCTATTTTACCACAGCTGCGGGCTGTTGCATAGGCATAATTCGCAGCCAGACGGGCCATACTGCCTGCAAGGCAAGATCACAAGGAGGTTTTTTCTATGAACGCATACGTTGATCCCGACCTTTGCATCGGCTGCACCCAGTGTGCCGGGCTGTGCCCCGCCGTGTTCCACATGGAGGGCGTTCTGGCAGTGGCCGAGCCCGGGCCGATCCCGCCGGAGGAGGTGCCGCAGGCTGTGGATGCCGCCAATGCCTGTCCGGTGAGCGCTATCCGGATCGAGGAGTAAACGCTCGACGATCCGGCAATAGTTTTTTACGTCCTCCCGGTGCTTGCCGGAGGGAAGCATGACCACCTGCACTTGCAGACAGCACCTCAACTGCCGCCTTTCCGGGCGGCAGTTTTCGTTTGACATCCTTTTTGCAAATTACAGTCAAAAGCGCCCGTGCTCCTGTTGCAGTTTTTTACGCAAAAATCCCCCGCTGGGTGCGGTTTTGTGCTATACTATAAGATGAGTAATAATGCAACGGAGGAACACGACTATGCGTTTACTGGTCATTGACGGCAACAGCATTGCCAACCGCGCCTTTTTCGGCATCAAGCTGCTGACCACCAAGGACGGACGATACACCAACGCCATCTATGGCTTTCTGAATATCCTGCTCTCCCTGCTCAAGGAGTGCGAACCCGACGAGGTGGCCGTGGCCTTTGACCTGAAGGCCCCCACCTTCCGCCACAAAATGTATGATGGCTACAAAGCCACCCGCCACGGCATGCCTGAAGAGCTGGCCCAGCAGATGCCGGTGCTCAAGGAGCTGCTGGCAGACCTTGGCTACCGCACCGTCACTGCCGAGGGCTGGGAGGCGGACGACATCCTTGGCACGCTGGCCGCTGCCTGTGCCGCCCGGAAGGACGACTGCTTTCTTGCCACGGGAGACCGGGACAGCCTGCAGCTGGTCAGTGACACCACCACTGTGCTGCTTGCCGCCACTGTCATGGGACGCAGCAAAACGGTGACGATGGATGTGGACGCCATTCAGGAAAAATACGGCATCCAGCCCAGACAGCTCATTGAGGTGAAGAGCCTGATGGGCGATGCCTCCGATAATATCCCGGGGGTGCGGGGCATCGGTGAAAAGACCGCTCTGTCTCTGGTGCAGAACTTCGGTTCGCTGGAGGGTGTGTACGAGCACATCGACGACAAGCGCATCAAACCCAAACAACGGGAGCACCTTCTCGAATGCCGCGAAATGGCCGAGCTGAGCCACACGCTGGGCACCATCCGCACCGATGCGCCCATTGACACTGCCGAGGGCTCTTACAAGGTGGGCGAAGGCCGCAAGGCTGAGGCTGTGCGCCTTTTGCAGGAGCTGGAGATCCACTCCCTCATTCCCCGCTTTGGGCTGGCCGGCGTTGTCCCTGCTGCACCGGAAGGCGAGGACGGCATCGAGCTTGCACAGGCAGAGCTGGAAGCCCTGCCGCTGGCTCCTTCCGGCACCTATCTGGTCGCCTCCCGCCCCGCCGTCATGGGCAAGCAGGGCACCCGCAACGTGGTGCTGCAGCCGGAAAGCTGGTACGCCGTGCAGGACTGCACCGTTTACCCGCTGGAGGACGCCGACCTTGTGCGCCTGCTGGACAACGCAGACGTAACCCTGGAGGTGTTCAACTCCGCGCCGCTGTACGCCAAAGCCATGGCCGCAGGCGGCTGGGGCAGCAGCATCGTGTGGGACGGCAAGCTTGCCGCCTACCTGCTGGACGCTTCTGCCTCCAAATATCAGATCGGTGAACTGGTGTCCAGCTACCGCGCCTCGGCCGCCTTTGCCTGCACCGATTACCCGGACGCAGGCCGCCTTGCCGATCTGTTCAGCAAGATGAAGGCCGAGATCACCGCCTGCGGAGAGGACGCCCTTTACAACGAGATCGAGTTCCCGCTGGCACAGGTGCTGGCCGATATGACCCGCACTGGCGTGCTGGTGGACAAAGACGGCATTGAGCAGTTCGGCGTAAAGCTGCGCACCGAGCTGGAGCAGGTGCTCACCCGCATCCACATGGAGACCGGCAGCGCCAGCTTCAACCCCAACAGCCCGAAGCAATTGGGCGAAATGCTGTTTGATACCATGGGCCTGCCCCACGGCAAAAAGACCCAGCGCGGCTGGTCCACCGATGCCGAAACGCTGGAAAGCCTGCGGGATTACCCTCTGGTGGAGGACATTCTGCAGTACCGCGCCTATCAGAAGCTGAACTCCACCTACGTGGAGGGCCTGCTCAAGGTGATCGGCGAGGACGGCCGCATCCACTCCACCTTCAACCAGACCGAGGCCCGCACCGGACGGCTCTCCTCCGACAACCCCAACCTGCAGAACATCCCCATCCGCACCGAGCTGGGCAGCCAGCTGCGCGCCTACTTTGTGGCAAAGCCGGGCTGTGTGCTGGTGGATGCCGACTACAGCCAGATCGAGCTGCGCATTCTGGCCCACATTACCGGTGATGAGCACATGCAGCAGGCATTTTTGAACGGTGAGGACATCCACCGCAGCACCGCCGCAAAAATTTACGGCATCCCGCAGGAAGAGGTCACCTCCCGTCTGCGCTCTTCTGCCAAGGCCATCAACTTTGGCATCATGTACGGCAAGGGTGCCTACAGTCTGGCCAAGGACATCGGCGTGACCGTGAAGGAAGCAGACGCCTTCCTCAAGAACTATCTGGCCGCCTTCCCCAAGGTGAGCGGCTACATGGACAAGACCATCGCGGATGCCAAGGCCGTGGGCTATGTATCCACCCTGTTCGGCCGCCGCCGCGCCTTGCCGGAGCTTTCCAGCTCCAACTTCAATGTCCGCTCCAGCGGCGAGCGGATGGCCCGCAACACCCCCATTCAGGGCACTGCGGCAGACGTCATCAAGCTGGCCATGGTGCGGGTATGGAAGCGGCTGCGGGACGAAAAGATGGAAAGCCGCCTGATCCTGACCGTCCACGACGAACTGATCGTGGAGGCCCCGCAGGCCGAAGCAGATAAGGCTGCGCAGATCCTGCGGGAGGAAATGGAAGGCTGCGTGCAGTACGCCGTGCCCCTGAGCACCGATGTGCACGCAGGCAAAAACTGGCTGGAGGCCCACTGAAAAATGATTATCTTAGGAATTGAATCCACCTGCGACGAGACCGCCGCAGCGCTTGTGGAGGACGGGCGGCATCTGCTGAGCAACGTCATCTCCACCAGCGTAAAAGAACAGGCCCTTTACGGCGGCGTTGTGCCGGAGATCGCCAGCCGCCGCCACTGCGAATTTATCAGCGCCACGGTCAAAAAAGCCCTGCTGGACGCAGGCAGGACCATGGAAGATGTGGACGCCGTAGCCGTCACCTTTGCGCCGGGGCTCATCGGCGCGGTGCTGGTGGGCGTGAACTTTGCCAAGGGTCTGGCCTACTCGGCGGGCAAGCCGCTGGTGCCGGTGCACCATCTGCGGGGACACATCGCCGCACTCTACCTGACCCACCCGGAGCTGAAGCCGCCCTTCCTCTGTCTGGTGGCCTCCGGCGGGCACAGCCACATCGTGGAGGTGCAGGACTACACCCACTACCACATCCTGGGCCACACGGTAGACGACGCCGCCGGTGAAGCCTTTGACAAGGTGGCCCGCACGCTGGGTCTGCCCTATCCCGGCGGCCCCAGCGTGGCCAATGCCGCCAAGACCGGCGACCCCAAGGCTTACCGCCTGCCGGTGCCCCATGTGGAGGGCAAATACAACGTGAGCTTTTCCGGCCTGAAGACCGCCGTGCTGAACGAGGTGAACAAGGCCCAGATGAAGGGCGAAGAAGTGAACGTGCCCGACCTTGCCGCCAGCTTTCAGGAGCGCATTGCGGGCATTCTGGCCGAAAAGCTGCTGCTGGCTGCTGCAGATACCGGTGCAAAGCAGGTGTGTCTGGCAGGCGGCGTTGCCGCCAACGGACGGCTGCGCCAGCTGGTGAACGATGGTGCCCAGAAGCTGGGCGCCAAGGTCTATCTGCCGGAACTGAAATTCTGCGGTGACAACGGCGCTATGATCGCGGCGCAGGGATATTACCAGTACATTGCCGGGCACACCGCCGGGCTGGAGCTGAACGGCCTGCCCACTTTGCCCATCGACTACGAATAAGCAGCAAAAAAAGACCTGCCTTTCCGGGTTCTCCGGAGGGACAGGTCTTTTTCTTATGCACACTTATGCAAAATATTCCTGCGCACGCTTTGCAGCGTTGTTGATGCAGGCCCGCAGCTCGTCCAGCGTATCAAACTTTTTGCTGGGGCTGAGGTAGGCGTGGAACTCCACCACCGGGTCGGTGCCGTAGAGGTCGCCGGAAAAGCCCGGGATAAAGGTCTCACAGGTCACCTTGGTAGCGTCGTCGTTGACGGTGGGGCGGCTGCCAAGGCCAGTGGCCGAAGGATACCATTTGCCGCCGATGAAGGTGCGGGTGATATAGATGCCGCTGCGGGGCAGCTGAAAGCCCTCGGGGTACAGCTGGTTGATGGTGGGCACCCCCAGCGTATGGCCCAGACCTGCACCGTGCTGCACCTCGAACCGGATGGCGTAAGGCATCCCCAGCATGGCGTTTGCTGCCGGGATGTCGCCGCCTTCCAGCGCGGTGCGGATGCGGGTGGAAGACACCGGCTTTTCCTCAAACTGCGCCATGGGTACCACGATCACCTTTACGCCCAGCGGCTCGCACAGGGTGCGCAGCAGCTCCGGGTTTCCGGCAGCTTTGGCCCCAAAGGTGAAGTTTTCGCCGCAGACCAGTGCCCGGGCGCGGCAGTCCCGCACGATGCCCAGCACGAACTGCTCCGGCGTCAGGCCCTTGATCTCCTCAAAGTCCGGCGTAAGGTAATACTCCACGCCAAGGCTTGCCACCAGTGCGTGTTTATCTGCTGTGGAGAGCAGCCGTTTGCCCTTCATCTTGTTCACCACCGGCAGCCTGAAGGTGAACAGTGCCGGCGCTGCATCATTGGCTCCGGCCCACTGCACTGCCTCGTTGATCACTGCTCGGTGGCCGATGTGGATACCGTCAAAAAAGCCCATTGCCACTGCGGTGCCTTTTTCCGGCTGCGCCAGCGGCAGCGGCGCAAATTGTGAAATGATCTGCATGGGTCTTATTTCCTTTTCTTTCGGAATACGCCCTCACCCGCCCTTGCGAAGCTGACCGGTGAGGGTGTCAATTTCGTTCTACGAACAGCTTTTCTACCCGGAGCACGCCCTGCACGATGTTGGCAAGGCCCAAAAACTGTCCTGCCGCATTGCGCACCCGGTAACGGCCATCTGCCGCCGGGTAGCGGCTGGTGGGACAGCCGTTGTACAAATGCTGCTCCACCCATGGCTCCACCACCAGCAGCGGCAGGCTCTCGAACACGCTCTCCACCGGCAGCATCAAAGCCTGCAGTGCCTCGGGGCCTGCGTCCTTTGCCGCCTGTATCTCTTCCAGCGTGTGGACGTCGGCCTCGGTGTAGACACCCGCCGTCGTGCGGCGCAAAGCGCTCATGGTGCCTTTCTGGCCCATAGCGGCGGCAATGTCCTCCAACAGAGTGCGGATATACGTTCCCTTGGAGCAGCGGACGGTGAGGACGTATTCGTTCTCCACCGGGCTGCCGCCGTACCGGATGTCCAGTATCTCGATGGGGCGGGCCTTCCGCTCCACGGTCACGCCCTCGCGGGCCAGCTTATAAAGGGGCTGGCCGTTGATCTTGACCGCCGAGTACATGGGCGGCGTCTGCATCTGGGGGCCGAGGAACCGGGGCAGAACAGCCAGCAGCTCCTTCTCCCCTGCCGTCACCGGGGCCGTTTCCAGCACGGTGCCGGTGATGTCGCCGGTGTCGGTGCGCAGCCCCAGCTTCAGCCGGGCGCAGTAGGTCTTGGTGTGGTCGAGCTGAAGGTCCACAGCCTTGCTGGCCCCGCCGCAGAACACCGGCAGAACGCCGGTGGCCATGGGGTCGAGGGTGCCGCTGTGGCCCAGCTTGCGGGTACCGAGGATGCCGCGCAGCTTGGCGATGACGTCGAAGCTGGTCCAGTCCATCGGCTTATCTACGATCAGGATGCCCTGCATCAGCCTTCCTCCTGCATCTCGGGGCGGTCAAGCTCCGCCTGCACTTCGGCCAGAATGGCGTTCTTGGCGTTGTCGAGGTTGCCCAGCAGCTCACAGCCCGCCGCGCGGGTGTGGCCGCCGCCGCCCAGACGCCGCGCGATGGCGCAGGCGTCCACGCCCTTGGCGGTGCGCACGCTGATGCGGTAGCTGCCGCCGGGCTGCTGACGGAGCAGCAGGCCCACTTTGACCCCCTCGATGCTGATGGGCAGGCTGGTCAGCTCCTCCAGATCCGCAGGGTCCACGCCGCTCTGCTCGATCTCGTCGCGGGTGAGGTACATCAGAGCGCAGCGGTCATCCAGATGATATTCCAGATGGTTGCGGGCGATGCGCTCGGCCTCCATCCGCTCCCGGGGCTTGGTGTCAAAGAGCAGAGTGTTCAGCTCTTCCAGCTGTGCGCCCGCCAGAATGAGCTTCGCCGCCACAAGGTGGGTGTTGGCCGTGGTGGACGAGAAGCGGAAGCAGCCGGTGTCGGTGGCAAGGCCGGTGTAAAGGCAGTTGGCGATGAGGGGGGTGATCTCCACGCCCATCTCGCTGATGACCTCATACAAAAGCTCTGCCGCTGCGGCCGCGCTGCCATCCAGCAGAGTGAAGTCCGCATAGCCGCTGTTGCCCGCGTGGTGGTCGATGCAGAGATCGATGTGGCGGGTATACTGGGGCACGCCGTTGTTTTCGCCGAAGAGCTGCACGCTGGCAACGTCCACGGCCACGACGGTCTTCGGCTCGAAGCCGCCCCGGAACAGCACCGGCGCGGTAAAGCTGTAGCGGGAGGGCACTGCATCGGAGCAGAGGACAGCCGCCGTCTTGCCCAGCGCCTTGAGCGCGTGGCAGAGGGCGCTGCCGCAGCCGATGGTGTCGCCGTCCGGGTTTTTATGACACAGGATCAAAATGTTGTCCGCAGCACAGAGGCGCTGGGCCATCTGCTGCACATTGAGCTGTTCTGTCATTTGATGGATCCATCCTTTCCGCAGCGCTGGATTTATTCCTCGGTCTCGGCGGGCTGAGTCTCCTCGGCATCGCCATTCACATTCAGCGTGCGGAGCAGCTCGTTGATGTGGGCTGCATAGGCGGCACCGTCGTCCTCCACAAAGATGAAGCGGGGTGCCTTGCGGATGTGCATCTTCTTACTCACTTCGGTGCGCACATGGCCTGCGGCGCGGTTCAGGGCCTCGATGGCAGGCTTGGGGCCGTCCTCGCGGCCCATCACGCTCACATAGACCTTTGCCACGTCCAGATCCGGCGTCACATCCAGCCGGGTGACGGTCAGCAGACCGCCCTCCAGCCGCGGGTCCTTCAGCCGTCCGATGATGGCGATCAGCTCACGCTTCATGTCCTGCGCCAGACGGCCCATATTTTTCTGAGACATAGTTTCTCCTCTAAAAAGTCTGTTATCACCGCCCGATGGGCGGTGATAACAGTACCTTCAACTCTTAGTCGCGGTATTCTTCCATCTTGAAGGCCTCGTAGACGTCGCCTTCCTTGACGTCGGCAAACTTTGCCAGAGTGACGCCGCACTCGTAACCCTCGGCCACTTCCTTGGCGTCGTCCTTGAAGCGCTTCAGCGATGCGATCTCGTCCTCGGTGATGACGATGCCGTCACGGACGACGCGCACCTTGCTGTCGCGGGTGATCTTGCCGCTGGTGACGCGGCAGCCTGCGACGGTGCCGACGTTGCTGATCTTGTAGACCTGACGGACCTGCAGCTCGCCCAGAGACACCTCGCGGAACTTGGGAGCCAGCATACCCTTCATAGCGTCGGTGACGTCGTTGATGGCGTCGTAGATGACGCGGTACATCCGCATCTCGACCTTGGTGGCCGCAGCCTCTTCCTTCGCCACATTGTCGGGGCGGACGTTGAAGCCGATGATGATAGCGTTGGAGGCGTCGGCCAGATCGACGTCGGACTTGCTGATGGCACCGACACCGGCGTGGATGACGCGGACGCGGACCTCCTCGTTGGAGATCTTCTCAAGGCTCTGCTTGACGGCCTCGGCGGAACCCTGCACATCCGCCTTGACGACGATGGCCAGCTCCTTCATGTCGTTCTGTGCCATCTGGCTGAACAGGTTATCCAGCGTGACCTTCTGGAAGGAGGAGAACTGCT
>OKSX01001831.1_pt1 | contig 9731 bp, 10 predicted proteins | sample 1606391 | NCBI WGS metagenome assembly OKSX01 (sample SAMEA3879578, study PRJEB24766) | human gut metagenome | biome: human-associated habitat; feature: feces | place: USA | collected 1985/1987
CGGGGGCCAGAGACAGGATGGCGTTGGCCACGATGTTGGCGGTGATGATGTCGTACTTGCCGCTGGCCTTGTCGGACAGGTCGCCCACGAGGACGGTCAGCTTGTCGGCCACGCCGTTGAGGGCGGCGTTCTCGCCGGCGGTGCGGACGGCCACGGGATCGATGTCCACGCCCTCAGCCACGGCTGCGCCCAGCTTGAGGGCCGCGATGGCGAGGATGCCGCTGCCGGTGCCGATGTCCAGCACCCGCTCGCCGCCCCTGACCCGCTCGTCCAGCACCTCAAGGCAGAGGTTGGTCGTCTCGTGGCCGCCGGTGCCGAAGGCGAGGCCCGGGTCGAGGATGAGCTTGACGCGGCTCGTCTCGTAGTCCTGCCACGAGGGCACGACGGCGAGGCGCTGGCCCACGTCCATCGGGTGGTAGTACTTGCGCCAGCCGTTCTGCCAGTCCTCCTGCTCTACGCCCTCGGTCTCGGAGGTGTAGGGGATGCCTGCGGCCTCCATCCGGGCCGCGATGAGGGCCAGCGTCTCCACCGGGGAGTCCCCCGGCTCGAGATACATATGGATGATGACGGTGTCCCGGGGCTTGTCCAGCAGCTCCTGCTCGATGAGGTCTACGTGGGCGATCTGCTCCACCTGCTCTTCGATGTCACTGTAGTCTTCGATATAGATGCCGCCCTCCGCGATCATGGTGGCCACGGCCTCGGCGGCCTCGGCGTCGGCTTTGGATACGGTCAGGCGAATATCAGTCCATTCCATAAGGATGCTCCTTCCGTGTATTCGGGATATACTGCCTTTATAGTACCCGATTCCGGCCCGGGATGCAAGCTCCCGGGGCGAAAGATGTGCGAAAAGGCTTTCTTTTTTTCCGGCGGTATGTTAATATGGAGTCGTACCCGGATCAGACCCGGGCGCTTCCTGCCGGAAGTGCCCGCCGCTGTGTTCCCCAAAGGAGGAATTATCGTATGTTTTTGGGAATGGATATTTATAGCTGGATCGCTGCCATCGTCATTGCGCTCATCGTCACCTTCCTTCCGGTCTCTCTGCCGGTGAAGATCGTTCTGGCGATGGCGGCGATGGCCTGCTTTTATTTTGGCCGCAAGTACTACCACGACCACAAGAACGGCGGGGCGGAGACGCCCAGCATGACCTCGGCCGAGAGCGAGGCAATGGCCTCCGGCCTCCTGAAAGCCCTCGGCGGCAAAGAGAACATTATCAAGATGGACTACTGCGCTACCCGCCTCCGCTTCGAGGTGCACAGCTATGCCTCCGTGGATGAGGCCGCAGCCAAGGCCGCAGGTGCAGAGGGCGTGATCCGCCCGGCCAAGAACGCCTGTCAGGTGGTCATCAAGGGCGATGTGCAGGCCGTGTACGACGCCCTGCGCAAGCAGCTGTAAAACATCCGATGCAGCGCCGCCGGGAGCGGGCCTCAGTGCCCGGCCCGGCGGTATTTTTTAATTCAATAGGAAAGGAAACCCGATATGAAGCCCCAGAACCTCACTTGGAAAAAACTCACCGCCGACGAGCTGACGCGGGTGTATCTGGACGAGATGCGCCGCGACTTCCCGCCCAGCGAGCTGAAACCGCTGAGTATGATATTGAACAGCGAGGCCGCCGGCATGGCCCACACATGGGGCGTGTTCGCGGAGGACACGCTGGTGTCCTACCTGCTGATGGTGCGGCCCGCGGGCTGCGAAGTGAGCCAGCTGGACTATTTCTCCGTCCTGCCCGCCTACCGCAGCTCGGGGGTGGGCGCAAAGCTGCTGGCCGCTCTGCCCGCCCACGAGGAGGGTGCAAAAGCTATCCTTATCGAGGCCGAGTGCCCCGAAAAGGCAGACGACAGGGCGATGGCCGTCCGCCGTCTGGGCTTCTATGCCCGCTGCGGCGCAGCTGACACCGGCTGGACCGAGCATCTCTTCGATGCATGGTTCCGGGTGCTGGTGCTGCCCGCCGAGGACAGCGCGATGGAGGCCGGGGAGGCCAACAAGGCGCTGGCCGACTGCTACAGCCGGGTCATGGGCGAGGACAAATGGCGGAAATACGTCAAGCTCTACCGCCCGGACGGCGCAGAGGAAAAATTTTAAGAAAAGAGGGCGCTAAAGGCTGCTTCACGGAGGGTGGAGCAGCCTTTTTTGCACCCTCCGGTGGGCGGGATGCACAAAGGTCAGCGGCTGTTTTTGACAGTTTGACCGGAAATGTAAAATCAACTGCTATGTTTTCCACACGGACTTTACCAGAGGATGACAGTGGGACAAAACAACAGCACGAAGCTTTACCTGCATTTTGCACCGGTATGGTCGCAGCAGGATGGGCGGCGCGCTACAATAAAGACGTTCCGAGAGAGACAACAGGGAACAAGAAAAAGGAAAACACATCCCGGCCAGAACGTAGGGCCGGCCCATCCGAAGGAGATATTTATGATGAAAAAGATCACTCGTCGTTCGTTCCTGTCCATCTGCGGCGCTGCTGCCGCTGCTGCTGCCCTGACCGCCTGCGGCGGTGCAGCTTCTTCTGCCGCTGCCTCTTCCACAGCGGTTTCCAGCACTGCGGAGTCTGCTGCTTCCGGCGCTGCCCTGTCCGGCAATGTGGCCACCGGCGGTTCCACCTCCATGAAGAACGTCATCGCAGCTCTGACCGAGGGCTTCGCCGAGATCGAGCCGGACGTCACCGTCAGCTATGACCCCACCGGTTCCGGCGCAGGCATCACCGGCGCGACCGATAAGACGCTGGACATCGGCCTGTCCTCCCGTGCTCTGAAGGCAGATGAGACCGGCGTCACCGGTACCACCGTGGCTCTGGACGGCATCGCCATCATCGTCAACAAGAGCAGCAAGGTCGAGGATCTGACCGTCGATCAGCTCAAGCAGATGTTCACCGGCGAGCTCACCAACTGGTCTGAGGTCGGCGGCGACGACGGCGAGATCGTTCTGGTGGGCCGTGAGGCTGGCTCCGGCACCCGCGACGGCTTCGAGAGCATCGTGGACGTCAAGGACTCCTGCAAGTATGCACAGGAGCTGACCGCTACCGGCGCTGTCATCAGCGCGGTGGAGGCCAACCCTCTGGCCATCGGCTACGCTTCTCTGTCTGCTGTCGGTGACACCGTCAAGGCTGTGACCGTCGGCGGCGTGGAGTGCAGCGAGGAGACTGTCAAGGACGGCAGCTACGAGGTGCAGCGTCCCTTTGTCTTCGTCACCAACGACTCTGTCACCCTTTCCGCTCAGGCTCAGGCCTTCTTCGACTTTGCTACCAGCGCTGACGCCGCCAACCTCATCCGCACTGCTGGCGCTGTCCCGGTGAACGAGTGATTTTGAGCGCGAACGCTCAGGTGTTTTTATGAAAAAGTTTGAGCTGCCCCGCACTCCGGCCCAGTGGCTGGAGGCCATCATGAATGCCATCTTCTTTCTCTGCGGCATCCTCGCGGTGGGCTGTGTGGCTGTCATTACGGTTTACATGTTCCTGTCGGGCCTGCCCGCCATCGGGAAGATCGGCCCGCTGAAGTTCCTCTTCGGCACCGAGTGGGCCTCCACGGCCGCCGAGCCGAAGTACGGCATCCTGCCCTTTGTGCTCTCCAGCATCTACGGCACGCTGGGCGCGTCCCTCATCGGCGTGCCGGTGGGCCTGCTGACAGCGGTGTTCCTCTCGAAGGCCGCAGCACCCGGCGTGCGGAACGTCGTGGTCACGGCGGTGGAGCTGCTGAGCGGCATCCCCAGCGTGGTGTTCGGTCTGCTGGGGATGCAGGTGCTGGTGCCTGCGGTGGCAAAAGCCTTCGGCAAGGCCTCGGGCGCCTGCCTGCTGTCGGCCATTGTGGTGCTGTCCATCATGATCCTGCCCAGCATCGTCTCGGTGTCGGTGACGGCCCTCAACGCTGTCCCGTCGGAGTATGAGCAGGGCAGCCTCGCGCTGGGCGCTACGGACACCGAAACATGGTTCAAGATCAGCATCCCAGCGGCAAAGAGCGGCATCGCCGCGGGCATCGTGCTGGGCATCGGCCGCGCCATCGGCGAGGCCATGGCCGTTATGATGGTGGCCGGCAACAGCCCGAATATGCCGGACAGCCTCTTCCGCAGCGTCACCTTCCTGACTACGGCCATTGCGAAGGAGATGAGCTACGCCAGCGGCCTGCAGAAACAGGCGCTGTTCAGCATCGCGCTGGTGCTGTTCGTCTTCATCATGGCCATCAATGTGCTGCTCAATGCTGTGCTGAAGGGAGGAAATAAGGATGAAACGTGATTTCTCCCCCTCCCGCCGTGCGTGGAACATCGCGCTGACGGCGGCGGTCTGGGCTGCGGCGGTGCTGGTCATCGCCCTGACGGCGGGCGTCATCGGGCTGGTGCTCATCCGGGGCATCCCCCACATCAGCTGGAATTTCCTTTCCACCACCGCCAGCGTCCTCAAGGGCACCGACGGCATCCTGCCCGCCATCCTCAACACCCTGTATGTCATCTTCCTGACCCTGCTCATCGTGCTTCCGCTGGGCGTGGGCGCGGCGGTCTACCTGACCGAGTACGCTTCCAACCGGAAGCTCATCGAGGTCATCGAGTTCACCAATGAGACGCTGGCAGGCATCCCCAGTATCATCTACGGCCTTGTGGGTATGCTGGTCTTCGCCCAGACCATGGGCTTCAAGACCTGCCTGCTCTCTGGCAGTCTGACGCTGGTGGTCATGAACCTGCCCACCATCATCCGCACGACGCAGGAGTCGCTCAAGACGGTGCCGCAGGGCTACCGTGAGGGTGCCTTGGGTCTGGGTGCAGGCAAGTGGCACATCATCCGCACCATCGTGCTCCCGTGCAGCATCGACGGCATCGTCACCGGCTGCATCCTTGCTGTGGGCCGCATCGTGGGCGAAAGCGCCGCCCTCCTCTTCACCGCAGGTGCGGCGGAGGTCATCGCGGGCAGCATCGCCAAGGCGTACACCTCCAACGGCGCGACCCTCTCGGTCCTGCTCTATCTGCGGGCCTTCGAGGACGGCGACTTCGCCTCCGCGTGGGGCATCGGTGCGGTGCTGCTGGTGTTGGTGCTCCTCATCGACCTTGCAGCCCGTCTGGCAAAAACAAAGCTGAAACAGAAACAGTAAGAGGTCATATTTTATGGATAACAATACGCCGGTCATCTCGGCCAAGAACCTGAACCTCTGGTACGGTGACTTCAAAGCCCTCAAGAGCATCTCGCTGGATGTGGGCGAAAAAGAGATCACGGCCCTCATCGGCCCCTCGGGCTGCGGCAAATCCACCTTTCTGAAGACCCTGAACCGGATGAATGACCTTGTGCCGAATGTCCGCATCGAGGGAGATGTCCGGCTGCGGGGCGAGGATGTTTTCTCGAAGGAGATGCAGCTGACTGACCTGCGCCGCCGCGTTGGCATGGTCTTCCAAAAGGCAAACCCCTTCCCCATGAGCATCTACGACAACATCACCTATGGCCCCAAGCTCCATGGCGTCCACAATAAGGCGGAGCTGGACGAGCTGGTGGAAAGCTCTCTGCGGGGCGCTGCCCTCTGGGACGAGGTGAAAGACCGCCTCAGGAAGAGCGCGCTGGGCCTTTCCGGCGGCCAGCAGCAGCGCCTGTGCATCGCCCGGGCACTGGCGGTCAAGCCGGAAGTGCTGCTGATGGACGAGCCGACCAGCGCCCTCGACCCCGGCTCCACCATGAAGGTCGAAGAGCTGATGAGCGAGCTGAAGAAGAACTACACCGTGGTCATCGTCACCCACAATATGCAGCAGGCAGCCCGTATCAGCGACCGCACGGCCTTCTTCCTGCTGGGCGAGCTGGTGGAGTGCGGCCCCACGAGTGAGATCTTCAGCACCCCGAAGGATAAGCGCACCGAGGACTACATCTCGGGCCGCTTCGGTTAAAAAGGAGGGTTTGCGATATGAGCACACGCACACAGTACGACGCCGACCTCGCGGCCCTGAAGGCTTTGCTGGCCAAGATGGGCCGGCTGTCCGCCGACGCGGTGGAGGATGCGCTGGAGTCCCTCTGCACGGCTGACGCCGAGGGGGCAAAGGAGATCATCAAGGGCGACTCTGAGGTCAACCGGATGGAACGGGACATCGAGCACCGCTGCATGACCCTGCTGCTCCGTCAGCAGCCGGTGGCCAGCGACCTGCGCTTTATCTCCGCAGCCATGAAAGTAGTGACGGACGTGGAGCGCATCGGCGACCACGCCGCCGACATCGCGGAGATCGTGCCCCATCTGGCCGGTGTCCGCAAGGCGGGCGACCCCGCCGTGAGCAAGAGCATCGAGATGGGCCGGAAAGCCCACAAGATGCTGAACGACGCCATGGCCGCCTTTGCGGCAGAGGATGAGGCGGCGGCAAAGGCCGTCATCGAGGCCGACGATGCCGTGGACTACGACTTCAACAGCATCAAGCGGATGCTGGCAGCGGAGATCGCTGCCGACCCCGGGAAGATCGACGCCGCCCTCGACGTGCTGATGGTCATCAAGTACCTTGAGCGCATCGGCGACCACGCTGTGAACGTCGCCGAGTGGGTGGAGTTCCTGCGCACCGGCAGGTATCACCACGAGAATATGTTCTGAGTTCTGTTTTCCTCTTTTTCTTTTCCTGAAAAGCTGCTGCCCGGGTGGGCGGCAGCTTTTGTTTGTGCGCCGAAACCCCGTCTGAAAAATTTTGGAGATTTTTCCCCTCTGGTGCAATTTCCGGCCACGCTGTGTCGTATTATAAGCAGAAGCCTCCCAAAGGGGGCGCTTGTGAGACCTGAGCGCGGCCCGGCTCCGACATCCCCTTGTCTCCCGGCGGGCCGCGCCGCAACGGAGGATACCTATGGACACCAAGAAATTCCCGCTGGAAGCCCACGGTGCGGCTGTCAGCCGCGCCGAGCTGGTGCAGGCGGCTTTGGATGAGATCACCCAGAATTACCGCGAGGCCAGCCTTTCCAATGTGGCCCGCAGCTACGGCGTCTCGCTGGCCTATGTCAGCGAGTGCGTCCGGGCGCAGACCGGCCGCACCTACAAGGAGCTGCTCCAGAAGCACCGGATGGAGACGGCCGCCCGTCTGCTGCGCCGCAGCGACTGGAACATCCAGCAGATCATCACCTACGTCGGCTACGAGAACACCAGCTACTTCTACCGCCTGTTCCACGAGCGCTACGGCCAAAGCCCCCGCGAGTACCGCCAGAGCCGCGCCGTCCGCACCCGCACCCCGGCCTGAGCTGGTAAGATCAAGATGCACCAAAAGGCGTCCCGTGCCTTCGGGACGCCTTTTGGTGTCTGTGCATGGAAAAATGAGGCGGAGTGTGCTACAATAGAAGCCAGACGTGCGCTGCGGCGCACAGAAAGAAAGGGTGGAAACGGAATGTTTCGTGGAGCAAGACACTCTGATTTGGAGCAGATCTTAGACATCTATGCCCGTGCCCGGAAGGTGATGGCTGCTTCGGGCAACCCGACCCAGTGGGGTGACGGCTATCCGCCGAGAGAGATGCTGGAAGAGGACATCGACGCCAACCGGCTGTTCATCTATACGGTCAACGGCCGGATTGAGGCGGTGTTCGCCTTCATTCTGGGGCCGGACCCCACCTATGCAAAGATCGAGGGCGGCAAGTGGCTCAACGACACCCTGCCCTACGGAACCATCCACCGGCTGGCCTCGGCGGGCCATCGCAAAGGCGTGACGGACGAGGTCATTACATGGTGTCTTGAGCACTGCGAGAGCCTGCGCGCCGACACCCATGAGGACAACAAGATCATGCAGCATCTTCTTGAGAAGAACGGCTTTGCCCGCTGCGGCATCATCTTAGCGGATGACGGCAAGCCCCGCATCGCCTATCAGAAGCTGTCTGCGACTCTGCCTCTGCGGGCAGAATAAGGAGGGACTGGACATTGAAGATCACACAGGTAAAGCTGGGCCGCATCTCGACCCCGCTCCGCGTCCCCTTCAAGACGGCGCTGCGTACCGTGCGCAGCGTGGAGGACGTCATCGTTGAGCTGCACACCGACACCGGCACGGTGGGCTACGGCGAGGCACCTCCCACCGGCGTCATCACCGGCGACACCACCGGGGCCATCATCGGGGCCATCCGGGACCACATCGCCCCGGCCATCCTTGGCCGCGACCTCGACGAGTTCGAGGATCTGACCGCTGCGGTGCAGAAGGCCCTCGTGCACAACACCAGCGCAAAGGCGGCGGTGGACATGGCCCTGTGGGACCTGCTGGGCCAGAAGTACGGTGCCCCGGTCTACCGGATGCTGGGCGGCGCGCGCAGCAATATCGTCACCGACATCACCATCAGCGTCAACCCGCCGGAGGAGATGGCGCGGGACGCCCGCACGGCCCTCGAGCGGGGCTATGACTGCCTGAAGGTCAAGGTGGGCATCGACCCGGAGTTGGATGTGGCCCGTCTGGCCGCAGTCCGCGAGGCTGTGGGAAAAGAGGTCAGGATCCGCATCGACGCCAATCAGGCGTGGAATGCGAAGCAGGCCGTCCGCATCCTCGACCAGATGCAGGAAAAGGGCCTCGACATCGAGTTCGTCGAGCAGCCTGTGCCTGCCGCTGACCTCGAGGGGATGCAGTACGTCACCCGGAACGCCAGCGTGCCTGTGCTGGCCGACGAGAGCGTGTTCAGCCCCGCAGATGCCCTGCGCATCATGCAGACCGGCGCGGCGGACTTTGTGAACATCAAGCTGATGAAGTGCGGCGGCATCACCAACGCCCTCCGCATCGCTTCGGCGGCGGAGGTCTACGGCGTCGAGTGCATGATCGGCTGTATGCTGGAGGCGAAGATCTCCGTCAATGCGGCGGTAGAGCTGGCCTGCGCCAAAAAGATCATCACGAAGGTCGATCTGGACGGCCCGGTGCTCTGCAGCGAGGACCACATCCTCGGCGGCGCGGTCTTCAACGAGAAGGACATCACTGTATCGGATGCCCCCGGCATGGGCATCAAGGGCTTCGTCCCCGGCAAAGTGACCTATCTGGACGACTGAAAATAAATAAGAATGACTTTCCCCCGGCAGAGTTTCTCTGCCGGGGGATTTTTCTGCCTTGCTGGGTGAAATATCTTAACTCTGTATGCGACACAAATACAGTTTTGTCGGCGGGGCCGGGAGGAAAAGGGGGAAATCCGATGGAACCGCCCGAAATATCTGCGGAAAACCTTTGACTTTTCTGCCGTGTGTGCTATAATAACACTTGTCTTTGGGAAAGAGACAGAAAAGTGTGCGCGGTGTACGCACACATATGGAGGAGTGTTTTGATATGATGAATGGCGTAAAAGCCGTGGCAAAGAAGTACAATGAGGTCAGCCTCATCCTTCGCATCGTCGCCGGTCTGGTCATCGGTGCGGTGCTGGCGCTTGCGGTGCCGGGTGCGGGCTGGGTCGGTGAGCTGGGCAGCCTGTTCGTCGGCGCGCTGAAGGGCATCGCCCCGGTGCTGGTGTTCGTTATCGTGGCCAGTGCGCTGGCGCAGGGCAGCTCCAAGCTGGACCGCCGCTTCGGCACGGTCATCTGGCTGTATATGCTCACCACCTTCCTTGCGGCGGCCATCGCTTCCGTTACGAGCTTTATGTTCCCCGTGTCGGTCGTTCTGGCTGATGCCGCCCAGTCGGACGTGGTGCCACAGGGTCTGGGCGAGGTGCTGAGCACCCTGATCACCAACTTTGTCGCCAACCCCATCAGCGCTCTGATGAGCGGCAACTACATCGGCATCCTGTTCTGGGCCTGTATGTTCGGCCTCGCCATGAAGAGCATCGGCTCGGATACCACCAAGAAGTTCCTCGCGGA
>OKSX01001832.1_pt1 | contig 9730 bp, 9 predicted proteins | sample 1606391 | NCBI WGS metagenome assembly OKSX01 (sample SAMEA3879578, study PRJEB24766) | human gut metagenome | biome: human-associated habitat; feature: feces | place: USA | collected 1985/1987
AACGTTTGTCCATACCACGCAGAATGGCATACTGACCTTCACCACTACTGTTGCGTTCGATCGTTACTCCCGACATACGTTGGATAACATTGGCTACCGTGATATCGGGCGACAGTTCGATGGCTTTGGCACTCATGACGTTGACTACGTTCATGGCCTGCTTCTCGATACCGCGGGCTCCGGCTTCCGTTCTTCCTGGATTATGGGCGATCACTGTTACGTCTTTCAGTACCTGCGTATCTGAATCCAGATTGAATAAGATGAGTTCATTGGAAGAGGCTTTGACTACCTTTTCACTTGTTTTATAACTGATGTAACTACATACAATCGTAATGTTTTTGTTTTCCGGCACATTGTCGATGATGAAAGAACCGTCTAAGCCGGTCGTGGAGCCGATGTTGGGATATTCCTTAATAAAGATGGTAGCTCCGATGAGTTCTTCTCCTGTCTTGGCGTCTTTTACTTTTCCTTTGTAAACCGAGGCGCCTGCTTCTGTAGCTGCTAAGATGATGCATGCGAATGTAACAACCAATAGTCTCATTGCTTTATTTTATTTTACGGCGCAAAAGTATTGTGTTGGTGTAACACTTTATTTTCAAATGTGCTACAAAACTGTTTCCGGGTTGTTACAATTGGGTTAAAAGCTTGTGAAGGGTATTATCGTATGGCTACAAAATTTTCGCTGAGACTCATTGAGATCGTCGTATGGCTGCAAAAGCTCCGCTGAGGCTCATTGGAATCATCGTAGGGCTACAAAAACTCCGCTGAGGCTCATTGGAATCATCGTATGGCTACAAAAGCTCTGCTGAGGCTCATTGAGATCGTCGTAGGGCTACAAAAGTTTTGCAGACTTTCCTTCCAATTGAGATTTTATGTATGCCATGATTTCGGTTTCCTGATCCGGATGAAACCAAACAATATCCGGATTCCGTTTAAACCACGTCATTTGCTTGCGGGCATAAACCCGACTGTTGCGTTTGATTTTCTCGATGGCAAAGTCGAGAGGCCATTCGCCGTCAAAGTAGTGGAAAAGTTCTTTGTAACCAACCGTATTCAGCGAGTTCAGATGGCGGAACGGATATACACGGCGTGCTTCTTCCAATAAGCCGTCGGCCATCATCTGGTCGACCCGTTGGTTGATACGTTCGCATAGTTCTTCCCGCTCACGTTTCAATCCGATCTGGATAATCCGGAACGGTCGTTCTTTATGCTGGCAGGTACGATATGAAGAGTAGGGAAGTCCGGTTTGCCGGCAAATCTCAACGGCATGGATAACCCGTTTGTAATTGTTCCGGTCTACTTCCTCGTAGTGAACCGGATCAGTCATTTTCAGTTCTTCCAATAATGGAGCCAGGCCGTTCTGTTCATAATCCTGCCATACGGCTTCCCGTATTTCAGGTAAAACGGTGGGAATATCATCAATCCCTTTGGTGACGGCATCAATATACATCATGCTGCCGCCTGTCATAACTGCTACCGGATTGGTCTGATATAATTGTTGAAGGAGAGACATCACGTCACTTTCAAACTGACTGGCACTGTAGTAATCGGTGAGTTCGAGCATCCCGACTAGATAGTGCCTGACGCGTGCCATTTGTACAGCAGTTGGGGCTGCCGTACCGATTGGTAAATCTTTATAGACCTGACGGGAGTCGGATGAAATGATCGGAGCATTGAAATATTCAGCTATCCGAAGACTTAATTCAGTCTTTCCGACTCCTGTCGGTCCAAGTAAAACAATTAATGCGTTCATTGACGAATTAATATCTGTCGTCATCATACGGATTATCCATCATGCTGTCGTCCAGACCTTCAAAACCATTTCTGTCGAGTTCATCCATGTCGTATTCTGAATCGCCGTAGAAGTCTTCTCCTATATCTGTAGAAGAATTCATTTTGCTGTCAAATTCATCAATCGGCATGATTTGTACTGGTGCTTCACCTCTCGATTTTGTACATACAGCTTCCTGTAAGTTCTTGTTGGTAATGATTTCTCTCAGTTCCATGAAGAACGCTCTTTCGGTCATGTAGTCGAATACATAGAGAAGCTTCTGGTGTTCTTCTTCGAGCAATTCGTCCAAATGCGTATCTTCCATTATATAATTGTCAACATCTGAAGATGTGTCCATTTCTACCAAGGTAACTTCGGTCTTTTTGCTCCAGTCATCCTCACAAATGAAAAAAGAAGCCATTTGGTCTTTGGTGTAGCCAACTGAATCTAAGATGGCATTATGTAAATCCAGAAACGTTGCTTCTGAATCAATCTGAATCTCCCGTTTGAAGTCGTCCACCTCATCTGATAAAAGTAGGAATCTAAATACCATAGTTGTTTTGTTTTTTATGTTGGCTCAAAGATAGTAAATTTTTAATAAGAAATATAGGTGTGATAAATAAAAAAGTCCTGCTTGTTGGGCAGGACTTTTGAATACAACTATTTATGAATTACATTTCGTCGATAGAACCACGAACAATGCCTCGTTTGGAAGATTTGATAAAGTTGAGGATCAAATCACGCTCTTCACTGGGCTCGTATTCTGTCTCGATAGCTTTGAGTGCATCCGAGTTGTTCAGTCCGCGGGTGTACAATGTACGATAGATATCTTGGATCAGATATACTTGCTGATTGGTAAAACCTCTGCGGCGAAGTCCTACAATATTGATTCCGCAATAAACGATCGGATCACGTCCGATCAGGGTATAAGGAGGAATATCTTTTCCGATACGTGATCCGCCCTGAATCATGACGTGCTTGGAGATACGAGAGAACTGATGTACCAATGTACCACCGCTGACGATTGCATAGTCGTCGATATCCACTTCTCCTGCTATCTGTGATGCATTACCTATAATAACATGGTCTCTGACAACACAGTCGTGAGCCACGTGTGAATAAGCCATGATCAAACAATCATTTCCAACGATTGTTTTTCCTTTGGAAGCTGTTCCTCGGTTAACGGTTACACACTCGCGGATGGTTGTATTGTTTCCGATCTCGGCAGTGGTAATCTCGCCCTTGAACTTCAAGTCCTGCGGAATACCGGCAATGACAGCTCCCGGGAGAATTCGGCAGTTATTACCGATGCGTGCTCCATTCAGGATGACAGCATGAGGGAATATATGGCAATTGTCTCCGATGACAACGTCCTTCTCTATAACGGCAAAAGGATCAATCTGGACATTTTCGCCGATTGTCGCTCCTGGATCAACTACGGCTAATGGTGAAATATTCATCTTGAAAATATAAGTTATTTGTTTTTAATGATCTGAGCCATAAATTCAGCTTCGCTAACCAGTTTGTCGCCCACAAAGACATATCCTTTCATTGTAGAGATACCACGACGGATCGGAGCCAGTAATTCCAGACGTAAGATTAATGTATCACCCGGAACTACTTTCTGACGGAATTTTACACCATCTATTTTCATGAAATAAGTAGAGTAACGTTCCGGTTCATCTACTGTGTTGAGAACTAACAAACCTCCTGTCTGTGCCATGGCTTCTACTTGTAAAACTCCTGGCATAACCGGTTCCTGTGGGAAATGTCCCTGGAAGAAAGGTTCGTTGGTTGTTATGTTTTTCACACCTACGATATAATTCTTGCCCAACTCGATGATTTTGTCGACTAGCAAGAATGGGTAGCGGTGAGGAAGCAGTTCGCGGATACGGTTGATATCCATGACCGGTTCAGCATTCGGGTCATAGATAGGAGCCTGTACATCGTTTAATTTAATCTGTTTACGGATGATACGTGCTAATTTGTTATTGATGCTGTGTCCCGGGCGGGTTGCAATGACACGGCCTTTGATCGGTTTGCCAATCAAAGCAATGTCTCCGATTACATCCAGCAGCTTGTGGCGAGCCGGTTCGTTGTCGAATACCAGCGGTTCGTTGTTAATATATCCCAGTTCCTGGATGTTCTGGTGGGGAACATTCATCATGTCTGCCAATTTATCCAATGCTTCTTGTGACACTTTCTGGTCGTAAATAACAATCGCATTGTCTAAATCTCCTCCTTTGATCAAGTTGTTTTGCAGAAGCATTTCCAATTCCCGTACAAATACGAAGGTACGTGAAGCAGCAATTTCGGTAGGGAAGTCTTTTACATCGTTCATGGTAGCGAACTGATTGTTCAATACCGGTGAGTTGAACGAAATCAAAGTATTGACACAGAAATGATCATCGGGCAACAACATGATTGATGCACCAGTTTCTTCGTCTTTTACTTCAACTTTGTGCTTGACGATATAATAATCCCTTGCTGCATTTTGTTCCTGAAGTCCTACTTTCTGTATCTCTTCCACATAATGGCGGGTTATCAACACCCATAGCATACAGAGCTGCCATAGCATGTTCGATCGTACTGATTTGTATATCTTTTCTGCCGATAACGGTTCCACGTTGTGTGTTTATTACGTTTTCTGCCACAGCATCAATAACAGGCTGCTCAGGCAAATCAACACGTTTGATCTTATAGCCATGGTTCTCAGGTGCAGGATTGAATGATACCTCAATATTCAATCCGGAATGTAGTCCTTTACCTTGCAAGCTGAAACTTGCGGCCAGCGTATTTTGCTTCTGCATAGTCTTTATTCTTTATTTATTAATTTCTTTAATTCTGCTATTTCTCGTTGTAATTGCCCCATGGTCCGGTACATATCCGGCAATCGGTTGAAGATTGCACTCGAACGCATAAATGCTTTGGCTTGAATAGCTGGTGCACCTAAAACGGTTGTTGGCTCTTTGATGTCACTGATAACACCAGACTGTGCTCCGAAATTTACATGGTCTGTAATCTTGATATGACCGGCAAGCCCAACCTGACCTCCGAACATACAATGTTTTCCAATCTTGGTAGATCCGGCAACACCAACTTGGGCAGCCATTACGGTGTTTTCTCCAACTTCTACGTTATGAGCTATTTGTACCAAGTTGTCTAATTTAACACCTTTATGAATGATGGTTGAATCCATAACGGCACGGTCGATTGTGGTATTGGCTCCAATCTCTACATCATCTTCCAGAACAACATTTCCCAATTGAGGGATCTTTTTATAAAGGTCACCTTCGGGAGCAAACCCAAATCCGTCAGATCCGATGACTGAACCTGCATGCAGAATATTGTTATTCCCGATCACACAGCCATCATAGATTGTTACATGAGGATAAATAATGCAATTATCACCGATTGTTACATCATCTCCGATGTATGCCTGAGGATAAATCCGGCAATTCTTACCAATGGTTGTATTTTTACCGACATAGGCGAAATGACCGATGTAACAATTTTCTCCGACAGAAGCACTTGGGGCGATAAAAGCAGAAGAATCGATACCTGTCTGTTGTTTTTGTTTGTGTTGTTCTACCATATTCAGCAAAATAGCCAATGCTGCATAGGCATTTTCCACACGGATCAACGTGGCAGGAATCTGTTCTGTTGGAGTAAAGTCGTTATTCACCAAAACAATACTTGCCTTTGTGCTATAAATGTAGTGCTCATATTTCGGATTTGCCAGGAAGGTCAATGTCCCCGGTTTTCCTTCTTCTATCTTCGAAAAGCTTTTCACTGTTACTTCCGGATTACCTTCGACGGTTCCGTTTAGAAAGGCTGCAATTTGTTGGGCTGAAAACTCCATTACTAATTCAATTCATTTATTCATTTGGAAGATGCAGGCAACGGGCTTTTTGTTGCATGTTGCCTGTCATCTTTATATCGTTATATTATTAAATTATTCCTTTGTCTTTTAAATAGCCGGCCATTTCCTGTTGAACAGCTTTGGCTGCTTCGCGAGATGCTGCAGCAAAGTTTTCTGTTTTATCTACATAAATGATCGCTCTTGAAGAATTAACCAACAAACCGCATTGGTTGTTCATTCCATATTCGGCTACTTCTTTCAAACTTCCGCCTTGTGCGCCTACACCCGGAACAAGCAGGAAGTGATTGGGGGCATGTTTACGGATATCCAGGAACATTTTGCCCTGTGTTGCTCCGACAACATACATCATCTGTTCGTCGGATGCCCATTCCTGAGATTTCTTCAGCACTTTTTCGAACAGACGTTCTCCGTTAGCGTCTTCCAATAACTGGAAGTCATGTGAACCTTTATTAGAAGTTAATGCCAACAGAATAACCCATGCTTCCGGATAGATCAGAAAAGGCTTAACACTGTCTTCACCCATATATGGAGCAACTGTTACGGCATCTACCTTGATATGATCGAAAAACGAACGGGCATACATCTCGGATGTATTGCCGATGTCGCCGCGTTTTGCATCTGCAATGATGAATTGATCCGGATAATTCTCACGGAGATATGAAACTGTTTTCTCGAAAGCCATGATTCCCTTTACACCCATGCTCTCATAGAAAGCCATGTTCGGTTTGTATGCCACGCAATAATCGGCAGTAGCATCGATAATAGCTTTGTTGAATGCAAAGATCGGATCTTCTTCTTGCAATAAGTGTTGCGGGATTTTCTTGATGTCAGTATCCAGTCCAACACATAAGAATGATTGCTTTCTTTTGATATTTTCGAATAATTGTTGTTTGTTCATCGTTGTAAATTTTAGCATGTGTTATAATTCTGATTCTTTCAGCCTTTCCGCATTTTCTGCTACAATCAGGTGATCGATGCAATCCTGAATGTCTCCATCCATAAAAGCCGAAAGATTATAAATCGTATAATTGATCCGATGGTCGGTAATTCGGCCTTGCGGATAATTATAGGTTCGGATTTTAGCAGAACGGTCGCCTGTCGAAACCATTGTTTTACGGCGACTGGCTATGTCATCAATGTATTTCTGGTGCTCTTTATCATAAATGAAAGAACGTAAACGAGTCAATGCACGTTCTTTGTTCTTCGGCTGATCGCGTGTTTCGGTACATTCGATCAAAATTTCTTCACTCACTCCCGTAATGGGGTTTTTCCAGACATAACGTAGTCGAACACCCGATTCTACTTTGTTGACATTTTGTCCGCCGGCTCCACCCGAACGGAATGTATCCCATTTTATCTCGCCTTCATTGATTTCTACATCGAACTCGTCGGCTTCCGGTAAGACAGCCACTGTTGCGGCAGATGTATGTACTCGTCCTTGGGTTTCGGTAGCCGGGACACGCTGCACGCGGTGAACACCTGATTCATACTTGAGCGTTCCGTACACTTTTTCACCTGTTACCGAGAAGATAATTTCCTTAAACCCGCCGGCTGCTCCTTCATTGAAGCTGGATACGGCAATTTTCCATCCTTTGGATTCGCAGAACTTGACGTACATCCGGTATAAATCTCCGGCAAAGATAGCGGCTTCATCACCGCCAGTTCCTCCTCTGATTTCGACGATGGCATTTTTATCATCCTCCGGATCTGCAGGGACCAGCAATAACTTGATCTCTTCTTCCAGTTCAGGAATCCGGGCTTCGCAAGTTGCTATTTCTTCGCGAGCCATTTCCCGAAGTTCCGGATCGTTCTCATTCATCATCAGCCGAGCTTCCGACAGGCCGTTCAGACATTGCATATATTCCTTCCGGGCTTTCATGATCTCACTCAAGTCTTTATACTCTTTCGTGAGCTTGACATACCGTTTTTGGTCGGCAATGACATTCGGGTCTGTGATGAGTGTTCCGATTTCATCAAAACGAGAAACCAGTCCGTCCAGCTTTTCTAATAATGTATTGTTCTCTGCCATTATCTCCTTTTAGCACATTTATAATATTGTATCCTACTCTGAAGGAATAGTGATACATATCATTCTAATAACTCTTGTGAATGCTGATTAATATTTGAACTCTCCGAACTCAGAACGTATAATCAGTTCTTTCTTGTCGCTCTCTTCAATGCGTCCAACGATACGGGCATCAATATTGAATGATTGGCTGATAGCGATGACTTCTGCTGCATATTCGGCCGGAAGATATACTTCCAGACGGTGCCCCATGTTGAATACTTTATACATTTCGGCCCAGTCGGTATTACTTTGTTCCTTAATGGTGCGGAACAGAGGCGGAACCGGGAACAAATTATCTTTGATCACCCGGCAATTATCACCGACGAAGTGCATCACTTTGGTTTGTGCACCTCCTGAGCAATGTACCATTCCGTGAATTTGCGGGCGCAAAGCGTCTAATAACTTCTTGACTACCGGCGCATAGGTACGGGTTGGAGAGAGAACTAATTTACCGGCATCAATAGGTGAACCTTCTACCGCGTCTGTCAGTTTCAGATTACCTGAGTAAACCAGTTCTTCCGGGACGGCAGCATCATAGCTTTCCGGATATTTCTGGGCTAAGTATTTGGCAAATACATCGTGGCGGGCACTTGTCAGTCCGTTACTTCCCATACCGCCGTTGTATTCTTTTTCGTAGGTAGCCTGTCCGAATGAAGCCAGACCAACGATGACGTCACCCGGCCGGATATTGGCATTGTCAATCACGTCTGAACGTTTCATACGGCAAGTAACTGTACTGTCAACGATAATTGTCCGAACCAAGTCTCCTACATCGGCTGTTTCACCTCCGGTTGCATAACATCCTACACCCATGGCACGCAATTCGGCCAGCAGTTCGTCTGTTCCGTTAATGATGGCTGAAATGACTTCTCCCGGGATTAACAATTTGTTTCGTCCGATGGTAGAAGACACCAGAATATTATCAACAGCACCTACACAAAGCAGGTCGTCAATATTCATAATCAATGCATCCTGTGCAATACCTTTCCAAACGGATAAGTCACCCGTTTCTTTCCAGTACATATAAGCAAGAGATGATTTGGTTCCGGCACCATCGGCATGCATAATGTTACAATATTCCGGGTCACCTCCCAATATATCGGGAATAATTTTACAGAATGCTTTCGGGAAGATTCCTTTGTCGATGTTCTTGATGGCGTTGTGCACATCTTCTTTTGATGCGCTTACTCCACGCATCATGTATCGTTGATTACTCATGAGTTATAGAATTATTTTGTATACGGCTGCAAAAGTACAGCTTTTTTTTGGTACAGCCTAGAAAAACAGTCAGGTAAATTCCAGGGTAAACTTTCGATTATAATACGACTATGCGTGTAAAGCCAAGATTATAATGCATATTTTATATGTTCACTCCAGATTGAATCAATCAGTTTTCCGACTGTGGCATGACACCTCAAACTATATTCACTGATGTTTATATTGTACTTTTCAAGCAATGCTTTTCTTAAATCAGCATACTGAATTTCTGCAACATAGAAACCTGTATTAAGTGTTATTAGTTTTCCCTTGCAGAAAGGGCGAACGAAATTGAATACATCATTTTTAGAACTGAATTTTCTCTTCTTTTGAGCTGGTGGAAGTGTATTGGGAATTGTAGAAGTCTTTCTTTCCCATATTGCATTAACAAGATTTCCTATGGTAAATAGATTACTGATTGCTTTCTCACTATATGTTAATTCATAATCTTTAGCTAAGATTTGAATTAAAGGATATATACGTAAACCTGCAGTGATAATATTGGTGTCAAGAGTTATTAAAGATCCTGTACATAAACTTCGAACCAATCCAAATACATCATTCTTGTTCTTGAATGTTTTGTTTTTATTTGAATTTACTACAGACGAATTTCCTGATGCCATATTTGTAGATCTGTTGACATAAGACACTTCTTGTTTGGGTACGATAGGCTTTGATTGAGATTGTGTTTTAACTTTTTGCTCTGCTAAAAGATTCTCATATTCTTTCTGTACTTTTCTAGCTTTAGTTT
>OKSX01001835.1_pt1 | contig 9717 bp, 7 predicted proteins | sample 1606391 | NCBI WGS metagenome assembly OKSX01 (sample SAMEA3879578, study PRJEB24766) | human gut metagenome | biome: human-associated habitat; feature: feces | place: USA | collected 1985/1987
TGTCAGTGACACACATGGAAGACTTAATTATTTTAAGGAGATGTTAGCCAGAACAGGAAAGCCAGACAGATTGATTCATCTTGGTGATTCAGAGGGACAGCAGGATGAGATAGCACGCTTAGCAGGCTGCCCTGTTGATATTGTGCGCGGAAACTGTGATTATTCATCTGATCTTGCGCAGGATAAGCTAATAGAAATTGGAAAGTACCGCGTCTTTTTGACACATGGACATCGTTATCAGGTAAATTTCGGAATCCAGACACTCAAAGAGGCAGCACTTCTTCGTGGAGCAGACATCGCAATGTATGGTCACACTCACGTGCCGATTATCAATCAGGGAAGGGATGTCACTATCTTAAATCCAGGAAGTTTAACTCTGCCGCGTCAGGATGGTTTTGCCCACACATATATATTGATGGAAATTGACCGCGAAGGCGAGGCACACTTTACACTGTGCAAGTTATAATGTTTTTTGTGACTGCATACCACAGAAAGGAATACAGCCATTTATGAATAAAGTTTTAAGAGCCGCAATTCGAACAATGTCACGTCATCAGGGGGATATGACAAAAGACTACGAGAAGAGCCGTAAAAAAGAAAAAATGTATCCGTATTACAAGGGAAGAAGCTGCAATACGATGGATCGCATTCTCCATCTTGAGGGGCGTGATATCTTGCTTCGTACCTACAGCTATGACGGAAAAGTGGCACCGCTTATTTTATTTTTTCATGGTGGCGGCTTTGTGACAGGTGATTTTGAAAGCTACGGAAATGTCTGCGCAAATCTATCTGAGCGCACTGGCTATAAGGTTGTTTCTGTTAATTATCGTTTGGCGCCAGAGCACCGTTTTCCGCAGGGATTAGAGGATTGCTATGAGGCGATGCAGGCAGTTCTTGCGCATTGCGAAGATTGGTATCAAGCAAAGCAGGAAGATATTGTTATCATGGGCGACAGCGCCGGCGGTGAGATCTGTGCGGAACTTGGTATGATGGCAAGAGATCGTGGAGGGCTGATGCCAAAAAGACAGGTACTGATTTATCCTGTAGCTTATGGTTCATATGGTGACGATAATCCATATCCATCAGTTGAAGAAAATGGATATGACTATTTACTTACACGTGCATTGATGTGCGAGTACATGGAGCTTTATCGAAGCAGCAAGGAAGATGAGAAAAATCCATACTTTGCACCGCTTCAGCATCATGACTTTTCAAATCTGCCTGATACGCTTTTGGTTACGATGGAGTATGATCCGCTTCGTGACGAAGGTGAAGCATTAGGTGAAAAAATGCGCGAAGCCGGCTGCAGCGTAAAGAGTGTTCGTGTGCTAGATGGCATTCATGGAATGATGCTTCTTCCGCCGATTTTTGCAGGTGCAAAGGAAATTTATGAGGCAATTGAAGGCTTCATTGGAAAACGAGGACAATCGGAAGACGAAGTAGTCAAAATAGATGCTTTGACAGAAAACGAAGTGCCTTCTGACAAAAATAAGTAAAGAGAAAAGTGAGGCGAGGGATAAGTGAAGAATACAAAACGGCCGGGATGGAGCCGGTTGGACAATGCGGCAAAGGTATTTCCGGCATTGGCGAATAAAAAAGACAGCCGTGTATTTCGCTTTGCCTGTCAGCTGACAGAGCCTGTTCAAAAGAAAGCGCTGCAGCAGGCAGCGGAGCAGGCGTTGGAGGAGTTTCCTATTTTTACAAACATCATCCGTCATGGCATGTTTTGGTATTATCTTGAGGAATCAGGAGAGATGCCGATTGTGCATGAGGAAGATCAAAATGTATGCAGCCGTCTTTATGATAAGAACGAGCATCATTTGCTGATCGATATTTCTTATTATAAGTGCAGGATCAATTTTGAGGTATTCCATGCTATGGCAGATGCGACAGGCGCGCTTATGTTTTTGAAAACGCTGGTAGTCAATTATTTGAAGATTGTTCATCCAGTGCTTGCGCATGAAGATTTGTCACTTGGTATAGAAAGTACATTTCGAGAAAAGGATTCGGACAGCTTCAGTCAGTATTATAACAAGGAAGAGAAAAATTCAAGTATGTCCTTCTTAGGTGAAAAGACTGTGCCGATTTTTCATTTCCATGAGCCGTCGACACCTGACTTTTTCCAACAGGTTACAGAGGCAGAGGTTTCAACAAGACAGATCATTGCGGCAGCAAAACAGTATCATACGACAGTGACAGTCTTTTTGGTGTCGCTTTTGATTTTGTCCATCTATGATGCAATGGAACCAAGAGACAGGAAGAAAGCAGTGCGAATAATGGTTCCTGTTAATCTTAGAAGTTATTTTCCGTCAGCGACGGTGCGAAATTTCTTTGGACTGATTGCAGTTACTTATGATCGAAAAAAGCAGGGAGAAACATTAGAAGACGTTATAGCTGCAGTTGCAGAAAATTTCAGAAGAGAACTGACAAAGGAAAAGCTTGAAAAAATGATTGCCGGTCAGGTTAGTCTGGAAAAGCATATGGCAGCAAGAGCAATCCCACTAATTTTTAAGGATATTGGAATGGAATTGTCTGGTCTGATTGCAGGAGCGCGTCAGACAATGTATTTTTCAAATATTGGGCGAATTACAATGCCAAAGGCATTGGTACCATATGTCTGTCAGTTTGACTTTTTTATTGGATGTGCCGGAAGACAAATTTGCATGTGTTCATATGAAGATCATATGATGGTAACATGCGCAGGAAGTTCAAGTCCAAAGGACACAGAGCGTGCATTCTTTCGCAGATTGGCTGAGTTTGATCCAGATATGATTATCAACACGAATTATTCGGGAAAGGAAGACTGATGATGGATACTGATAAAAAGCGAAAAACAATTCGATGTCAGAAATGCGGTCTTACCTTTTCAGGAGAGCGTGTATATTGTCCGCTTTGCAAAAAGCGAATTATAGACGAAGGTACGGCAGATTCTTCTATAAAGGAAGATTTTGATGTATTTCCTGTGACACAGAAAAAACAGGCAGATTTCATTTTTATGAAAATCGTAACGTTTGCGGCACTCGCAGCAGTTATTGTGGCAGGTATGGTCGACAGAATGATGGTATTATCAGACCGCACATGGCAGCCGATATTTTTTCTTGTCGTAATAGGTGTGGCAGGCGGCTATGCACTTTTGATTGTCGGACAGCGAAAGTGGAAAAATATTCGCAAAATGGTCATGTATGAAGTGATCATAGGCATGATTTTATGTATAGCGTATGACTGGTATACTGGCTGGAAGGGCTGGAGCGTACAGATTGTTCTTCCGCTTACGGTAGTTGGCATGAATTTATTATATTTTATTCTTGGATTTGTGGACAGAAAGCACCAGACAGATTATGGAATTTATTTTTTGCTGACTATTATAGCAACAGTTCTTGTTGTAATACTTGTCTGTGTTGGAGTTATGCATAACACAATGCTTGTGACAGTGACAACAGGCATTGGTGTGCTGCTTCTTATTGCAAAAATCATTTTTCAGGGAAAGACGTTTTTGTCAGAGTTATCAAGACGACTGCATGTCTGACTATGTTAGAAGAAAACAAAGAATAAAAATAAAAAAGAAAAAGATACTGATACAGTGAGGCGTATTGCTTTTTGTATCAGTATTTTTTTTGAGCATTTTAAAACAAAAGTTACGAAGGAAAATGAAGAAAAAATGACTAAAATCAACCAAAAACAACCAAATAATCATAAATCAATCAAACTTGTGCAGGATATACCAAAATAATCAGTCATATTCGTGCACTATATTGATTGATTTTGAATGATAATGATTGTATAATCACACTATAAGAAGTGTAAAGGAATCGTTTGGAATAGGAGGAAACGTCATGATTTATACAGTAACATTCAATCCGTCATTGGACTATATCGTTTCTGTACCGGGATTTGAGCTTGGCAAAACAAATCGTACTGAGTCAGAACAGCTGCTTCCTGGCGGAAAGGGAATTAATGTCTCGATCTTATTAAACCATATTGGTATTGAGAGTACGGCGCTTGGTTTTTGTGCTGGCTTTACTGGAGAAGAGATTAAGCGTCAGCTTAAGGTACAGGGCATCCATACAGATTTTATTCAGATGGAAAATGGATGTGCGCGTATCAATTTGAAGCTTCAGAATGTAGAAGGAACTGAGATCAACGGTATGGGACCTGCCATCAGCGAGGAGAAGACAAAAGAGCTTCTTGAGCGTCTTGATGCCTTAAAGGAAGGTGACGTACTTGTGCTTGCCGGAAGCATTCCTGCATCAATGCCAGATGACATGTACAGAAATATTGCAGCACGCATGGAAGGAAAGAAAATTTTGCTTGCAGTAGATGCAACAAAGGATTTGCTTGTTAATGTGCTGGAATATCATCCATTTGTAATTAAGCCCAATAATCATGAGCTTGGTGAGATTTTCGGTGTTAATCTTTCAACGAAGGAATCTGTAGTTCCCTATGCAAAGAAGCTTCAGGAAAAAGGTGCGAGAAATGTACTGATTTCAATGGCTGGAGAGGGTGCTGTTCTTGTAAGCGAAGATAAAAGCGTGTTCATGGCAGAGGCACCAAAGGGCACACTGATAAATGGTGTCGGTGCAGGTGATTCTATGGTTGCAGGCTTTTTGGCAGGCTGGATGAAATCACATGATTATAAGGAAGCATTTCGTATGGGTGTTGCCTGCGGAAGTGCAAGTGCATTTTCAGAATATCTGGCAGACAGTGAAATGATTGAAAAGGTTTACAATCAGGTTCAGGTTAATGAGTGCAAATAAAAAAGGAAAGGCAAGGTTTGATATATGAGAATCACAGATTTGCTCGATGCACGAAGCGTATCGCTTACGTCATCACCAAAGACAAAGAGTGAAGCACTTGATCAGGCAGTAGCACTGATGACAAAGAGCGGAAAAATCAATGACGAAGAAGCATATCGCAGTCAAGTTTATGCGAGAGAAGAAGAAAGCACCACAGGAATTGGAGAAGGAATTGCTATTCCACATGGAAAGTGTGATGCAGTCAGCAGACCAGGTCTGGCAGCAATGGTCATCAAAAATGGAGTAGATTTTGATTCACTTGACGGTGAGCCTGTTACACTGCTGTTTTTGATTGCAGCGCCAAACACAAAGGACAATGTGCATTTGGATGTGTTAAGTAAGCTGTCTGTTATGCTGATGGATGAGGAGTTTACAGAAAATCTTAGAAATGCATCAAGTGTTGAAGAATTTTTAAGAATTATTGATCAGGCTGATGAAGAAAAAGCAAGCATTGATGAGCGTCTTGAGCAGACAAGCATCTTAGACGAGCCATCTGAAAATAAGGCTGAGTCAGTTAAGAAGATTTTGGCAGTTACCTCATGTCCAACAGGAATTGCTCATACCTATATGGCAGCAGAAGGTTTAGAGAAGGCAGCAAAGAAGCTTGGATGCCGCATTAAAATTGAAACTCGCGGTTCAGGCGGTGCAAAAAATGTGCTGACACAGGCTGAGATTGATGAAGCTGACTGCATTATCGTGGCAGCAGATGCAAAGGTTCCGATGGAGCGCTTCAATGGAAAAAAGGTGATTGAGTGTCAGGTATCTGATGGAATCAGCAAGGCAGAGGAATTGTTAAACTGTGCGATGTCTGGTGATGTTTTGGTGTATCATGCATCTGGTGCAGGCGAGTCTTCTTCAAGCACATCAGCAAAGAGCGGAGGAAGCGTTGGCCATAGAATTTATATGCAGTTGATGAACGGTGTTTCTCATATGCTTCCTTTCGTTGTAGGCGGCGGAATTTTGATCGCACTTGCATTTTTAATTGATGGTTTTGGCGTTGATATGGCATCATTGTCAGCAGAGGAGCGTTCTGCATTTGGAAGCATTACACCTGTTGCAGCAATGTTAAAAAGTATCGGAAGCACGGCATTTTCCTTTATGCTTCCAGTATTGGCTGGTTTTATCGCAATGGCAATTGCAGACCGTCCTGGACTGGCGCTTGGCTTTGTCGGCGGAATGATTGCATATAGTGGAAAATCAGGATTTTTAGGTGCACTTGTTGCTGGTTTTGCAGCTGGCTATATTATCCTTGGACTAAAAAAAGTTTGTGATAAGCTGCCGGATGCACTTGAAAAAATCACACCAGTTTTGATCTATCCAGTAGTTGGAATTTTAGCAATGGGACTTCTTATGAACTTTGTAGTAGAGCCTGTTATGGGTGCAGTAAATACTGCATTAAATAATGGCTTGACAAGTATGGGCGGTTCGAGTAAGCTATTATTAGGATTTGTTCTTGCAGGTATGATGGCAATTGATATGGGAGGTCCGTTCAACAAAGCAGCATATGTATTTGGAACCGCAGCAATCGCTTCTGGAAATTATGATGTTATGGCAGCTGTTATGATTGGCGGTATGGTTCCTCCATGTGCAATTGCACTGTCAACGATTTTGTTTAAGAATCGTTTCACAAAGGAAGAAAGAGATGCAGGTCCGACAAACTTTATCATGGGTCTGGCATTCATAACAGAAGGTGCAATTCCATTTGCAGCAGCTGATCCGCTTCATGTGATTCCAGCATGTGTGATTGGTTCTGGAGTTGCAGGTGCACTTAGTATGCTGTTTAAATGTACACTTATGGCACCGCACGGCGGTATTTTCGTATTTCCTGTAGTAGGAAATGCAATTATGTATTTACTGGCACTTGTGATTGGAACGGTTATTTCTACTGTTTTATTAGGTGTGTTGAAGAAACCAAGAGAAGCGTAAAATGCGTCAATTAAAAAATTGATAACTAAAAACCTGAAAAGAAAAAGGGGCAGCTTGCCCTTATAATAAAGAGAAAAGGAGAACAAAAAAATGAAAGAATTTAAGTATGTAATCACAGATCCAGAAGGAATCCATGCTCGTCCGGCAGGAGAACTGGTAAAGGCAGCAAAGGCATTTGAGAGTGCTATTAAGCTGAATAAGGAAGGAAAGTCAGCAGACTGCAAGCGTGTATTTGGTATCATGGGACTTGCTGTAAAGCAGGGACAGACTGTTACCGTTACCGTAGAGGGAAGCGATGAGGAAGCAGCAGCACAGGCAATGGAGAATTTCTTCAAGACAACTCTGTAACATTATCAAATAAGAAAATAAAAGGGCGGACACCGAAATTCGGCAGTCCGCCTGCTGTGCATATGATCACAGAAAGGTGGATTTTATGAAAGTTTATCACGGAAAAAGTGTATTTGGCGGTATTGCGATCGGAAAAACAGCCGTATATCAAAAGAGTGAGCAGCAGGTAAAGCGCGTGAAAACAGAAGATTCCGACGGTGAGTGGGCACGTTATCAGGCAGCAAGAGAGGCTTCCATAGAGCAGCTTGGCGAGCTGTATGATAAGGCATGCAGAGAAGTCGGAGAGGCGAATGCAGCTATTTTCGAGATTCATCAGATGATGCTTGAAGATGACGATTATAATGAGTCAGTTGAAAATATTATTCGTACCCAGCAGGTAAATGCTGAGTATGCGGTAGCAACAACTGGTGACAATTTCTCTCAGATGTTTGCAGCTATGGATGATGAATATATGAAGGCACGTTCCGCAGATGTAAAAGATATTTCCGAACGTCTGGTCCGCAATTTAAGCGGCGAGGGAGATAACGACCTGAGTTCTATGGAACCATCTGTTATAGTGGCAGACGATTTAAGTCCGAGTGAAACTGTACAGATGGACAAAGAAAAAATACTTGCGTTTGTGACTGTGCATGGATCTACCAATTCTCATACTGCGATTCTGGCGCGTACCATGAATATCCCGGCTGTTATCGGTCTGGGTGAAAGTCTGAGTCCTCAGTATGACGGAAAGATGGCTGTGATCGACGGATTTACAGGAACATTGTATATTGATCCGGATGAAGAGACACTTTCCAGAATGCAGAAAAAGCGGGAAGAAGATCTTGAGAAAAAGGCACTCTTGGAACAGCTCAAAGGAAAAGAGAACATCACAAAGAGTGGTCAGAAGATCAATGTATATGCAAATATCGGAAATGCATCTGATGTTGGTGCAGTCCTGAAAAATGATGCAGGCGGAATCGGTTTGTTCCGCAGTGAGTTCTTATATCTGGAGAATGAGACATTCCCGACAGAAGAGCAGCAGTTTGCAGTATACAAGCAGGTTGCAGAAAACATGGCAGGGAAAAAAGTGATCATCCGTACACTGGATATCGGAGCTGATAAACAGGTGGATTATTTCGAACTGGACAAAGAAGAGAATCCGGCACTTGGATATCGTGCGATCCGTATTTGTCTGACAAGACCGGAAATCTTTAAGACACAGCTTCGTGCACTTTACAGAGCTGCATTTTACGGAAATATTTCGATCATGTTCCCAATGATCATTTCTGTTTCAGAGATTCATAAGATCAAAGAGATGATCAAAGAAGTGAAAGCAGAGTTGAAAGAGCAGGGAATCCCATATAAAGAAGATGTGGAGCTTGGTGTGATGATCGAGACTCCGGCTTCTGTTATGATCAGCCGTGAACTGGCAAAGGAAGTTGACTTCTTCAGTGTGGGAACGAATGACCTGACACAGTACACTCTGGCGATCGACCGTCAGAATTCAAAACTGGACGAGTTCTATGATCCGCATCATCCGGCAGTGCTGGCGATGATCCGCATGGCTGCAGAGAATGCACATGCAGAAGGAAAATGGATCGGTATTTGCGGAGAACTTGGCGCAGATCTGGAATTGACAGAAGAATTCCTGAAGATGGGACTGGATGAACTTTCTGTTTCTCCATCGATGGTTCTTCCGCTGAGAAAGAAAATCCGTGATTGTGAATAATCAGATACAAAAAAGGACATTGTCTGAAAAGACAGTGTTCTTTTTTTGTACTGGTAATTTCTTAAAAAAGAACTTGCAAACATATGTTCTGAATGCTATAATACAAAAAGAACATATGTTCTGAAGGGAGCGGAAATATGGCGGAGATTATTCAGGAAAAAATGTCAATCTATGAAAAACTTCAGATTCTGACCGATGCGGCAAAGTATGATGTGGCGTGCACCTCCAGCGGCGTAGAAAGGAAAGGTGATGGCACAGGTATAGGCAATTGCAGCAAGGCGGGAATCTGTCACAGCTTTTCTGCGGATGGAAGGTGTATTTCACTTCTGAAGATTTTATTTACGAACGAGTGTATTTATGACTGCAAATATTGTGTGAATCGATCTTCCAATGACGTGATCCGTACATCTTTTACGCCGGATGAGATCTGCACATTGACGATGGAATTTTACAGAAGAAATTATATCGAAGGATTGTTCTTAAGTTCTGGAATTTTAAAAAATCCGAACTATACGATGGAGCTGATCTATGCAGCCTTGTATAAGCTGCGTCATGTCTGCAATTTTCAGGGATACATTCATGTAAAGGCGATTCCGGGAGCAGATCCGATTCTGATTCAGAAAGTGGGATTTCTGGCAGACAGAATGAGTGTGAATCTGGAATTGCCGACAGCCGAGAGCTTGAGACTTCTGGCACCACACAAGTCAAGAAAAAATATTCTGGCACCCATGCGGCTGGTCCAGGAGAAGTCCAAAGAGAACAGACAGGAGCTGACGCTGTATAAAAGTGCGCCGCGTTTTGTGCCTGCCGGCCAGAGTACGCAGATGATCATCGGCGCCTCTCCGGAGACAGATTATCAGATCCTGCGTGTGGCAGAGTCACTCTACCAGAAATTTGGATTAAAGCGTGTGTTTTATTCTGCTTTTGTGGCGGTCAATGAGG
>OKSX01001836.1_pt1 | contig 9714 bp, 8 predicted proteins | sample 1606391 | NCBI WGS metagenome assembly OKSX01 (sample SAMEA3879578, study PRJEB24766) | human gut metagenome | biome: human-associated habitat; feature: feces | place: USA | collected 1985/1987
TATCGTGCGATTCGAACAGAAAGGTCTTATCTCACTCAAGAACCTTATCGGCATAGCAATGGCATTAGGTTACACTTCGGAGATAAAGAAGCTTTTTTCCGAACCAAAATACTCCACCATGGAGGAGCTACTACAAATCCGCAAGAATACCAACAAGAAAAAAGTACATAAGTAATGAGAATCAAAAAAATAGAAAGACTTATCGTAAAGTATCACGAACAGATAGTCGGGACGCTTTCGCTCACTCCCGACAACAAACAGTGTGCCTTTGAATACGATAAAGCATGGCTTTCCAACGGTTTCAGTATATCCCCATTGGAACTTCCGCTGAAACCGGGATTGTTCATCGCAAAGCCCTCACCTTTTTATGGGAATTTCGGTGTTTTCGAAGACAGTCTGCCCGATGGCTCGACACATCGTATAGCTGACGAACTTAATGTAACAGTACAGACCGTCCGTAATTATTTCGGAGGTGTTAACTATCAGTTCGGTAAAAATGCAGGTATGCATATTGAGCCAGGGCCCGACGGAGGAATCGTAGTCCTCGACGATACCACGATTTATGACATGGCTGTCAAGATACTTGAGGAGCAGAATCAGAAACAGTAATCAGAAACATCTCAATATAATCCGGCTGCAGCGCCGCGGCTTCGCAAAACGAGAAAGTCATGATTGATGTCGAGGAATATATCACTCTTGTTATCCATACCCCCGAAAGGGCTCAATTGCTGAAGAACATCCTTGAGAGTCATGGCATGCAGATACGACTTGAGGATTTTGTTTCGTTTAAGTCGCCGATGACTGTGGCCCAGCGCGTGAAAATCATCCCAAAGGATCTTCCGCTTGCATTGCGGATTATAGAGAGCGGAGACAACTATTCTCCGGCACTTATTGAAATGAAAATGGCGGGAATGAGCGGTAACATGCTCATCCCCGTCGATTTTTCTGAATCAAGCAAAGTGGCCGTGACAATCGGCTTCAAACTTGCACGGCGGATCGGCGTGCATCCTGTGGTGATGAATGCATACGTTGCGCCTTTGTTCAATCCTGCTGTTTCGGGCGATGCAGACCCTATGCTTGCCGGAGAGGATATTGCAGAAGCCGAGGAGGCCCGCAATATCCGGGAAATATCATCGGTCCGCCTTTCAAAATTCAAGCGGCAGATAGGGGAGTGGCAGAAACAGGGAGAGGTGCCCGACCTTAAGTTTACCGCCTCGCTTCTTGAAGGTGTCCCGGAAGAAGTGATTCTTTCATATTGCAAGGACACGCCTCCGGTTTTGGTAGTGATGGCAACAAGAGGTGTTGACCGCAAGGAGGAGGAGTTGATAGGAAGCGTAACGGCAGAAGTGCTCGACTCATGCCGAGTGCCAGTATTCACCGTTCCAGAACATTGCTCGATAGATAGCATAGAGGATGTGAAACGCCTTATGCTTTTCTGCAATATGGATCAACATGACATCATGACGGTGGATGCACTGATGAGGATGTTCGAATATCCTGACTGCGAGGTGACTTTAGTGCCTGTCATGTCGCGAAAGGGCTCAAGAGTTAAAAGCAAGATGACGGCGCTGTGCGATTTTTTCAATAATAATTATCCTACTGCGAGATTCTCACTCTTTTTACCTCAAAGCGATGATTACCGCAAGGGTATAGATCGAGAGATTTCAGATAAAGACATCGAGTTGCTTATTGTCCCGAACAAGAGGACAAATGTTTTCAGCAGAATCTTTCATCCTACAATAGCACATAAATTCTTATTCGAGCGTGACATGCCGATGCTCGTGATTCCTGTGTAATCAACATGATATATCCTTCTGATTTCGAATCCAAGATAGGATTCGCAGGTTTACGTGCGTGTGTATCAGAGAGATGCACAAGCGCAATGGGTCGTGAAGAGACAGCTCAGATGAATTTCTCTTCGGATTATGAAATTGTGACCAACCGGCTAAGATGTGTTTCAGAGATGATGGACATCATATCCGGAGGCATTCCCTTCCCTCTTGACAATATTTATGACGTGCTCCCGTATCTTGCGGAGATTAGGGCGGAGGGCTCCTATATGAGCGCCGAACGATTGTATAAACTTCTGAAGATGCTTCTGATGATGTCGGGAATCGCGGACTTCTTCCGATCGAATAGAAATGAATCCGGAATTTCAACATGCCCTATGCTTGATAAGGAGTTCTCCGGCATGATGCTTTTCCCTTTGCTGGTTTCAGAAATTGAAAGATGCATCAATAAATTCGGCGAAGTAAAAGACACGGCATCGCCGGAATTATCAGAAATAAGGACGCATATGCGTCAGGCTTCCGGCTCTATGCAGCGCGCCATGCGGAGGGTGTTGGAAAGCGCTGTTTCAAAAGGGCTGGTGGATAAGGATGCGACTCCGGCGATTCGCGACGGCCGCCTTGTGATTCCTGTAAGTGCCGCCAATAAGAGAGGCATAAACGGAATTGTCCATGATGAGAGTGCAACAGGAAAAACAGTTTTCATAGAACCGGCCGAAGTTGTGGAGGCCGGAAACCGTCTGCGCGAGCTCGAGATGGAGGAACGTCGCGAAGTTATCGCCATTTTACGTGGAATCGCTTCCTCCATACGTCCTCATATCGAAGATCTTATTCAAAGCTGCCGGGATATTGGCCGTCTTGATTTCATTCGTGCCAAAGCTCTGTTTGCCATAGACCTCGGTGCTCAGATGCCACATATTGAGGATAAACGTGAACTTGAATGGTATCATGCCGAGCATCCCGGACTTATGCTTGCCTTGAGAGCGAACGGCCGTAAGGTTGTTCCGCTCAATCTAACGCTTTCGGATAAAGAGAGGATTCTGATAATATCAGGCCCTAATGCAGGCGGCAAATCGGTGTGTCTCAAAACTGTCGCAACGGTGCAATATATGATGCAATGCGGAATGATGCCTAAGCTCTATAATAATTCACACATGGGAATTTTCCGCAGCATCTTTATCGATATCGGTGACGAACAGTCGTTCGAGAATGATCTCAGCACCTATTCTTCGCACTTGAGAAACATGAAATATTTCCTGAATCATTCCGACAGTCGCACTCTTATTCTCGCCGATGAAATGGGTTCCGGAACTGAGCCGCAGATCGGAGGAGCACTTGCACAGGCCATTCTTGAGGATTTAGGCAAGACCGGTTGCATGGGAATAGTGACAACACATTATCAGAATTTAAAGACTTTCGCCGACAATGAGCCGGGCTTCGTAAACGGTGCCATGCTTTACGACCGACAGCATCTTCAGCCCACTTTTGAATTGTCAGTGGGAAATGCAGGCAGTTCATTCGCCATTGATATTGCTATAAAGACGGGTCTTCCGGCCGATGTGATCGCCAATGCAAAAGAGATTGCCGGAAGTGATTATGTGAACCTTGACAAATATCTTTCGGAGATTGCCCGCGACAGAAGATATTGGTCGAATAAACGTCAGAATATCCGGGAAAAGGAGGCCAAACTCGATGTCGTGCTCGCTCGTTATGAAGAAACTGCGGGCGATCTGCGTTCTCAACGTAAGGAGATCATAAATGAGGCGCGGCGCGAGGCGAAAGAGATTCTTCAGAGTGTAAATGCGAAAATCGAGCGCACTATACTCGAAATCCGGAAGGCTGAGGCTGAAAAGGAGAAAACGAAACAATTGCGCAAGGAATTGAATGAATTCCGTCAGGGCATCGAGGAGGATAATGATGATAACTTGGTCTCTTCAGAGCCTAAAATTCTGCGCAAACTGAAATCTCCGCGTCGTAAGAAAGACAAGGAACCTTCAAATAAGAGATCCGAACAGGAACAGCCATCGGCGGAGATAACAGCAGGGGATTATGTAAAGATGAAAGACGGCAACACTGTGGGAAAGGTTGAAAAAATCGAAGGTAAGAAGGCTGAGGTAGTATTCGGTTCTTTGCGTACGATAGTCGCAATAGACCGACTGATCAAAAGTTCCCGTCCAAAGGAATCAGCGTTGTCTTCGGTTTCGGTTATTTCCTCTGCCACTTCTTCCGACAGCCGCAGGCGTCAGTTAAATTTCAAAAACGAAATTGACGTGAGGGGAATGAGGGCAGACGAAGCACTTCAGGCCGTAACATATTTCCTTGATGATGCTGTGCAGTTCAATGCTTCCCGGGTCAGGATACTTCATGGTACAGGCCATGGTATTCTGAAAACATTGATTCGCGAGCAATTGAGAGCCAATCCGGCGGTGCAGAATTTCGAAGATGAGGATGTGCGTTTCGGGGGAGCCGGAATTACTGTCGTCGATTTGGAATAATCGTAAATCTATACTAATTTTGCAGGCTGTTAAGGAACAGAGTCTAAATGAGACGGCTGTCGACATTGTCTCTATAGGCAGTTTATGAAATGGAAAAATATAGATATACGCGTCTTTGGCTTCTGCTTGCACTTGCACTTCTGATTATCACCACGGTTTCTTTTATCGATGATATGAAATTCGGTGACTGGACAGTGAAAAAATCTCCTATAGCCGCGGCACTTCTTGCTGAAAAAGCTGATTCTACGGATATGGTTGCGGATTCGGTACGGGAGACTGATGATACTTTGGTTGATAAGCCGGTCAGAATTGAAACCGATTCCTTGCCACAGTCGTTATTCATTTTCGGCGATTCAATGACGTTTAATCTTGCGTTGAGACTCGCACAGTATGCCAAAGCTAACGGGCATACTATTCATTCAGTGAACTGGGATTCGAGCAATACAAAAATCTGGGCCGACCACGATACGCTCTCGTATTTTATCAATAAATTCAAGCCGACACAGATATTTATATCTCTGGGGAGTAACGAGATGTATTTCAAGAATCCGGAAACGCGCGCTCCCTATATTAAGAAGATACTCGAAGTTATTGATACTGTCCCATATGTATGGATCGGCCCACCGAACTGGAAAGAGGACACCGGCATCAACGATCTTCTTTCCCGAATGTGCCGTCGCGGCTCTTTCTTCAGGTCCGAAGGTATGCAGTTCAAACGTAAAAAAGACAACATCCACCCTACAAGAGAGAGTTCCTCTTTATGGGTGGATAGTATAATGAGATGGCTTCCACAATCCTCTCATCCTTTTGTTGCCGAGATTCCTTCTGACAGTATAGGGAAAGTTAATCCGAATATCGTATTCCTTAAGGCACTTAACAAATGAATTGGGATTCATTGATTCATAATATCAGTCTTGCGGGGAGAAACATCGCTGACATGCTGGCTTATGATGCCGATGCACCGATGCTTTTCTCCAGCGGTCTTTTCTGGATTCTTTTCCTACTGTTTATCCCCGTCTATGCTTTGCTGAAGAGAAGCAAAACAAAGATGGTGATATTTGTGGTAGCATTCTCTCTTTATTTCTATTATAAATCGAGCGGTTTCTTTTTCCTGATGCTTATAGGCACTTCGCTCGTGGACTGGCTCGTATCGAAAGCGATTTACAGTCTGCGCAGGCGTGGCGCCAAACTGTGCATGATGTGGTTTTCGATCACGTTGTCGCTTCTCATCTTAGGATATTTCAAGTATGCCAATTTCTTCTTATGGAACTGGAATGCGATGGTGGAGGGGAATTTCCAGCCTCTTGATATCATACTCCCTGTAGGCATCTCTTTCTATACGTTCCAAAGCATCAGTTATGTCGTGGATGTCTATAAAGGGAAAATTGCACCTACGCGGACATGGCTCGAATATCTCTTCTTTCTTTCTTTCTTTCCGGCGCTTGTAGCCGGTCCTATCGTCAGAGCCGATTACTTTCTCCCTCAGCTCGAGAAGAATGAAGATGCAAAACTATCGGATATCTACGGAGGATTCTGGCTTATTATTGTCGGAATAGTGAAGAAGGCTCTGATAGCGGATTATATATCGCAATACAACGACCTTATTTTCAACGATCCTTCTCTATATTCCGGCGTGCAGACGCTGATGGGAGTTTTAGGCTATACCATGCAGATATACTGCGATTTCTCGGGATATTCCGATATGGCGATAGGTCTGGCGCTGATAATGGGTTTCAAACTCGGCATCAATTTCAATTCACCATATCAGAGCCGCAATCTCACGGAATTCTGGAGAAGATGGCATATATCTCTGTCGTCTTGGCTTCGCGATTATGTATACATACCACTTGGCGGAAACCGCAAAGGCACTATCCGCACATATGTGAATAACTTCCTCACAATGCTTATCGGCGGACTATGGCACGGCGCCGCATGGAAATTTGTGTTCTGGGGCGGCATGCATGGCATCGGACTTGCCGTGCATAAAGCCTGCAAACCCATTCTCTCGAAGATTCCCGACAACTTTGTTACTATCTTCTTCTCATGGCTTATCACATTCGTGTATGTATCGTTGCTATGGGTGTTTTTCCGTGCCGCAAGCTTTGAGGATTCTGTTCTTATAATCGGGAATATATTCAAGGATTTCGACTGGGCACAGTTCCCTCAGTTCTTCGAGGCCCGCAAAGTATGGTGCATTATGATGATCGCCCTCGCCGTGTTCCATTTCATTCCTCAAAAGTGGGCGGACTTCTGCATGAATGTTTTTATAAAGAGTCCGTGGCTTCTGAAACTGCTTGTATTCTTATTTGTGGTGCAGCTCGTGATAGAATTCATGTCGGAAGAGGTAGCTCCATTTATTTATTTCCAGTTCTGATTGGTTGTGGAATTAATGTAACATCTAACTTTTGACCTGGGAATTCTTTTTAATTTCCGGTTAAAGTTGTAATTGAAATATTTTTCCTTTCTTTGTGAAAGGAAAATATAAACATTCTGCTTTATGGAAAACTCTTTCAGTTATCAGCCGGCAGCCGATCGTTACGAACAGATGCCATATAAATATTGTGGCAAGAGTGGCTTGCAGTTACCTCTAATCTCTTTGGGGTTGTGGCATAATTTCGGTAGTGTGGACAATTTCAATGTAGCAACCGACATGATTAAGTATGCTTTCGATCACGGTGTTACTCATTTCGACTTGGCAAATAATTACGGTCCCGATCCCGGAAGTGCGGAACTAAATTTCGGACGAATCTTGAAAGAGAACTTTCAAGGCTACCGGGATGAAATGATAATCTCCTCCAAAGCCGGTCATGACATGTGGGCAGGTCCTTATGGCGGAAATAGCTCTCGTAAAAATCTGATGGCAAGCATTGACCAAAGTCTCCGCCGGACAGGTCTGGAGTACTTCGATATCTTTTATAGTCATCGTTATGATGGGGTCACTCCGGTTGAAGAAACCATCCAGACATTGATTGATATTGTGAAGCAAGGGAAAGCACTGTATATCGGAATTTCTAAATATCCTCCCGAACAAGCCCGTGTTGCCTATGAGATGATGGCAAAGGCCGGTGTTCCCTGTCTTATCAGCCAATATCGGTATAGTATGTTCGATCGTGCGGTTGAGGCTGAATCCCTTCCTTTAGCGGCAGAATACGGTTCCGGCTTCATAGCTTTCTCTCCTTTGGCACAGGGATTATTGACCGATAAATACCTGAACGGCATCCCGGAAGGTTCCCGTGCTGCCCGTTCTTCGGGTTTTCTTCAACAATCTCAAGTGACGCATGAAAAAGTAGAAGCTGCCCGTCAATTAAATGAAATAGCTCGCCGCCGTGGGCAAACGCTGGCTGAAATGGCTTTGGCATGGGTGCTGAAAGATGAAAGAATGACATCGGTGATTGTAGGTGCAAGTTCTGTGAATCAGTTGGCCGACAATTTGAAAGCGTTGGAACATTTGGAGTTCACGACAGACGAGTTGAAAGAGATAGAACAGATTTTACCCGGATAAATTCAGTTTGATTCATATTTTAGTTGGTTCCGTTAAAAAATAAATGTGTGAAAAATGAATGCCCCGTGCTTCACAGCACAGGGCATTAGCATACAAACAAACAAAAATAAAACATGGAGTGGCATTAGGGGTGACAGTCCTGATAACTAAAGTGGGAACTCCGGAACTCTTTCCGGAGAGTTAGTTATTGGTATACCGTCCCACACCATGTAGTTTGTGTGTATCCTTGATTTATATACAAGAATTCGTTTTGTGGCACATAGCAGCTCAAGCCGCTATGTGTGTGTATGGTAAAGCCGTATGCCAGTCCGGGCAGAAAACTGGGAGTGGCAGCCGAGTAAGTAACAATGTTCTTCCATAACTCATTAACGTACGTTTTTAATGCCGGATTGGCTGTTAGCAATGTTTCTTTAAGATCGAAAAAGAGATGCCATTCGTTACGGTTGAAACATTGTAAAGAACTGATTGTCTCCGTATCCGGTTCCCAACGGAGAAATGCGGCGCGGGCAAGCAGAGCAAGTTCTTCTAAATATTCAGTCTGCACTACGCTGATAGTAGCCGAACGATAATCTCCTGTTTTACTGTTCCATGCATCAAAGTAAGATTGCGCAAATCTCTCTAGTTGCGGAGTTGGCTGGTAAAGATAGGACAGAGCAGACGGATATACCTCTGTCATTCCCGGACTGACAATCTCCGTAGGAGAAGCAATAATCGCTTCTGTCTTGTCTTTCAATTCATAAGCAACTTCTACACTTCCCATGTAGCAACCTTCAAAAAGAATGAAATCCCATTTCCTATGATTAGGTAAGGGAAGGGCAGAAGCAAAATCTGCCAGTTCCATTTCATCCTCCCCGTCGATGCAAACACTGCGTGTGCTGCGACTGGGATTTTCCAAACCAGCTGCCGGCAACCATGCGCTCCCGTGCGAAAACAGGATAAGACCGTAGCTTGAGGCGGAATAGTTGTTCAATATATCATTCAGCACCTGCTTCATTACATTTGATGAGGCAGAATTTTGTGCCGTATAAGTTTTCAGTAATTGGCGTGGATTTGCAGTGTGGGCACTGATTTCCATCAATTGTGGTGATGTATTTTTGCGATCACAGTAGATAAAAAGTCGGTTTTGCGAACAGTCAGTTGCCAGGAAGCCGATTGTGAGTGCTGCTATTTTCTGTTCTATTTCTGGAGACAGGCTGTTGTCTCCGGCAAGATAAGCGATGAGAATACGCTGCGTTTCCTTTTCTTGCTGAGGAATAATAGGGTGAAGATAACCCTCGTTGTCACATGAAGCAAACAACAGATAGCAGCAGCAAAAGAGAAACAACCGGTAACGGATAAATAATAATATGTGCAACAGATAATTCACCTAATATAAAGGGATAAAGAATTTGTTTGTAGCTTCCATTTAGAATTGGAGAATGTAGCCGGGCAAGGCTATGATAAGACAATGCCCGGCTAAGGTTGTTGAGATAAAAAAGGGAGTGTTTATTTTACTGAAATATTGCTCCAGTTACCAACTATCAGACCAGAATAGAAATCTCTAATATCCTGTGTGTCATATACTAACTTACAGCCGGCACCTGATGTAGAAAACAGAGGACCAAATGGTTCGTCAGCCTTTTCAACAGTCAGAGTCTTTCCGGCATTCATGATTAACATGTAATCAGCCACTCCATTACCGTCAGCATCTACACTAGGCAATAAACCGCCTTTGATTGTGGTATCTACGCTCGACTTGAAGTTGTGGTTGAATAAACCACCATTGATTACAGCTTCTGCGTCATCTTCCGAACCGACAACAGCAACCTCATTGTTGTATGTTCCGCCATTGAATGTAGCAGTTTCTTCAACGTTGATGGATACAGAATTGTAAGTCGTTCCTGTGAATGTCACATTTTTCGCTGTGATAGAGGTTGGCCAGCTGTTTGAA
>OKSX01001845.1_pt1 | contig 9689 bp, 8 predicted proteins | sample 1606391 | NCBI WGS metagenome assembly OKSX01 (sample SAMEA3879578, study PRJEB24766) | human gut metagenome | biome: human-associated habitat; feature: feces | place: USA | collected 1985/1987
TAAAACAGTCGGACAAAAGTCGGACAAAAAATAATTGAATTCATTAACGGTATACATTTTCGAACTCGAAAAATGTATAAAAAAATGTTTTCAGAAAGAAAAAGAAAAGGAACTTCTCTGTATGATGTTGTAACCTACACTCTCCCCAAACTGCACACTGGCAAAAACTGGTATGTGGATTTCAAGTGCTACGATCCGCTAGAGGGAAGTATGAAACGAAAAAAATTCATGCTTGACTCAATCACAAAAATTTCGGAACGTAAGAAAAGAGCCACTGAAATCATAACAGTCACCACACAACGCCTCAGGAACGGCTGGAACCCATGGGCGGAAGCCACAACAGACAGACAATGTGCTAACTTTGTCTATGTCACAGAAATCTATAACAAGTATCTGGAAAAACTCACTTCTGCCAAAACACTAAAACAGAAGACACTCTATGATTACCAATCAAGATTAAACATGCTGCTAGAATATAATAACAGCAGGCACCTGCCTATTATGTATATGTATCAATTCGACCAAGCATATATAAGCGACTTTTTGGATTATATCTTATTAGACCGTGATGCCAGTGCCCGGACACGGAATAACTATCGCACCTGGTTATCTACCTTCTGTACCTGGCTGAAGGAAAAAAAATATATCGAGGACAACCCGACCGATAAAATCCGCTCTTTAGCGGAAGAAACGAAATTCCGCTCCGCACTTACGAAAGAGGATCTTGCACAATTACATGAATATCTGAAAGAGACCAACAAACACTTTTTATTAGCCTGTCAAATGGAATATTATACCTTTATCCGTCCGGACGAGCTAAGCAATATCCGATTAGGAGACATTAAAATCAAGGAGCAAAAAGTTTTTGTATCATCCACTATCAGCAAGAACCGACGCGACGGAATGGTCGGATTGAATGACAGTTTGGTCAAACTGATGATTGAATTAGACATCTTTAGGAACAGTTCAGACTATTACCTTTTTGGCAAGGATTTCAAACCCTCTATTCAAAAAGCAGACTCACGCATTTTCCGAGAATACTTCAACAAAGTACGAGCTTTTTTGCGATACCCGAAAAACTATCAGTTTTACAGTCTAAAGGACTCCGGCATCCGTGATCTGGCAAATGCCGAAGGCATCGTGATAGCCCGTGATCAGGCACGTCATGCGGATATCAGCACCACCAACAAATATCTGAAAGGAGATAATATGACCGTACATGAAGAAACCAAGCATTTTGAAGGAAACTTATAAAAAGAAGGTTAATACATAGTAATTTTACTATGTATTATTTGCACATAATAAATTTACTATGTATCTTTACAATGTCAATAAAACAAGAACCATGAATGAAAAAGAAGAAATTTCAGCCATACTCCATCGTTTAACACAGTTAAAAATGGAGTTGAAGATGACAGAGTTCACGTTTAAGAACAACAAAAAATTAACAGAACAACAAGTAAATTCCATTCTAGATGAAAAATTAAGAATAGAAAAATTCATCCGGATTCTGGAAAACAGATTGAAAGAGTTAGAAAATTAATTATTAAACCAGTCCCCTTAAACAAGGGGACATAACCCTATATAATATGTCAGACATCAAAAAAGAATTGAAGGAGCTGGAAGAGATCATGCATTCAACAGATGAAGACAGAGAACAAAAATTCGAAAAGAAGTTTCTCTACATCCGAGAACATTACACCAGCGAAGAAGATAATGAGGCTATTTATAACTTTACCCTAAACGGATACAAACAAATCAATAATGAACTGGAAAACATGACTCGCTATTTGGAACTCCAGAATCAGATCAAAAGCGTAAAGGAAATAATACCTGTCTCATATATCGCCCGGAACTATTTCGGGAAAAGTGCCGCTTGGTTGCAACAACGTCTTTACGGTTATAAAGTCAGAGGTAAGGTATATACCCTTAACGAAAAGGACATCAAAACCTTAAACCTCGCGCTACAGGATATTAGCAAAAAGATTGGTTCACTCACCATCGCACTGTGATGGTCTGTTTTATTGACACGATCCCCGTAGTTGAACCGCTACGGGGATTTTTATTTATATCTCTATTTTATAGAACTCTCCTTGCATCAATCGACCAAAACCATCCGCTGTCACAGTCACTTTTATTTGTTTAGCGAAATATTTCTGACAATGAATAATAAACGGCTTGCGGACATCCGGTACCGAATCAAGCAAAAAGTCAATCTTATACGTCACCGCCGAACTGATCTGCATTAAGGATCGGTGACGGGCTCCCATAGACTGTTCGCATACCTCATGCAAAGACAAGGAAATCATTTCATTATCACCTGCCTGATTAACTGACTTCTGTGTATAATCCATGAAGGGTGCCGGGATTTCCAATTGGTACGATCCGACAGCAAACGACTTCATACCAGGACACACCGCCAACTCCATGATATCCTTGGAACTCTTCTCGGTTAGCTGTTCATTGCCTTCAATCACTTCTTGAATATTCGTTATATGGTTCTTGATCGGCGATGAGTCATAATAAGATACAGGTACAACAACCTGGAACTCCCCTGCCTTGACAATCCGTTGACCTTCTCCCACCTTATACAAGTTGACCTGTTCGCGAACAATGGCAGCCGGAACAAACCGAAGTGAGTTATCTACCTCGGTACTCTCCGTATCACGTATCAGATTGCCGTAGAGATCCACTTCGGTAAATTGCCCGTCCTTAGTTATATAGGAACGTCCGGAAGTCTTGTATATAGTACGAAGACGGACCGGCTCGGAGTCCTTCTCCCACAGTTGGACCAGCGAATTATAATCGGCTGCTTTCTTGGATTCAGCCGTAATCACGATCCGGTTCTCCAGCCGGTTATAACCATCATTGGTGGATGACGGCAAGTCATAGCCGGTATTACCCATCGTCACATTGGACTCCGCATCATTTTCGGATTCTATATCGGTTTCGTACTCGTCAATCACTTCATCCACCTGCACGCTGTTCTCTAAGAAAAACGTATTCATATCAATGAGCATTGCCTGATGAGTCTTATCATCGATCATCATGATCACTCCAGCAAATTCCTCCAAGTGAGAAAAAAAATCCTTGACCGTCCAATGCGGCATTAATCCCCAACAACGAATTTTACTCTTATAATGCCACTTAGAATTACGCTCCAGCGTCGTACCGCCCACACAGAAAATATGACGCATCCAAGTGTCATCAAGATAGCTAGTCCCCATCTCGAATCCGAAGTGCTCGACTATCACCCGAACCAACTTGGTCAGGTAAGGAACCGGTTCGGCAGGAATCACTGCCTGCCGATCCGGATAAACAATGGTCTCTCCGGTATCCATATAGCCCGGACCGGACAGAACATCTTCAGTCTTGATATAAGAAAGATAGTAGCCATTCGTATATGTATAGTCATCATTCGCCCAATCCACTTCATCTAGGTAAATATCACCATTCGTCAAAAAATTGAATTCCGCATTACCGGACATCAACTGAATCTTAACCGTCTGATCCGTGGTGCCCAGTACCAGTGCCTTGCCATTCAACAACTGGTACCCGTCAGCAATCAGAACTGCTGGTAATGTCACCTTTTGTTTCGTCACATCCATACGGTGCAGCATGCCGAACACATGCCGATTAGTCGGCATCGGCAGATCCACATCCAATGTATGGGTGGATGATTTGGTAAAGTAAGGATTCTCAAATATCAAATCAAACGACAAGTCGCTCGGCAGACTCACTCTTTTGCCATCAATCAATAACTCAGTCATCGGGATATATTATTTTTAAGCTCGTTATACTTCTTCAGATTCTCATCAATACCGTGCGGTCCGGCAACATACACATCCGCCCGGATACGCTGTTGCAATCGGGTATCCACCTTTTGAATAACCCGGACACAATCAGCTATCAACAGGCGCAAAGCCGGATCTGTATCGTTCCCACTACCGGATGCCGGAACCACAGCAGACGGAGCAACCACTGCCGACACATCGCTAGCAGTCAGGCTGCCCACTGTATTGGTACGCTGCGCATGATCAATCAAATTAAGTACGGGACGAATAGCCGGGTTTGCCACCGCAAAACGGTTGGCAACAAATTCATTGGAATGTACAATACCCTGAGGGCGATCCCATTCACCGGGACCTGTGAAGCCTCCAGAAGAAAATCCACCGAGCACACCCTTCGCTGTTTCAAACGCTGCGGTAATCAATGCAATTTTAGCCGCCGCCGTTGCCACACCGGCAAGCCCCTTAGTAGTTATATCCTTTATGGTTACCAATCCTATCGCTGCCGCTTGTGCCGCTATCAATTGCTTCTCCAAAGCATCTAAAACAGTAACAAGCATTTTAGCTAAAAAATCTTTCAAACTTTTTTCTTCTCCTGTAAAAAAATCAGCCATTGCCTGTCCGAAGGATTGGCCAATCTCAATATATTGGCTTTTGAGCTTATTCAGATTATTAACCGCTTTTTCATAAGATTCTTTCTGTTCGTCCAACTGTGCATCAGACAAAGCAACGCTCATCTTTTTTTTGAATTCGTCTGATACCAAAGGATTGTTGATTATTTCATCATAAAGACCTGAAAGGTAGTTTCGGTATAGCTCTTTTTGTTCATTTTGGTTGATCTCTCCGGCATAAAGCTGTTCCTGCAAGCCATGTTTGTAAGTATCCAACTGTTGTTCCAAACCACTCTCTAGCGATTTTTGACGCTCATTGTACTCTTTTTGGTTTTTAGCGGAACATTCTTTTTCAAACTTATCACGCAAGGTCATTATCTTATTCTGAATCTCTAATCGTTTTTTCTCTTCAAGACCCAAAACTTTTAACTTTTTATTCAAATATTGCTCTTCAAGATCACAGCCAAACTGTTCATATTCCTCCTGAGTCATGTTGCGCTTTGACAAAAACTCATTCCGTAACTTCTCACGCTCCAACGCATATTTCTCTTCAATAGCCAGCAGTTCTTTCTCAATATACTCTTTTTTGTCCTTTGCGTTCTCTGCCGAGCCACCTCCATTTACCACCACAGAAGGAGTAACAACCACCTCATCCAACTCATTAGCCGGCTTCTTTTTCGGTGTCCGGACTAAGCTGCCCAACCTCTTCTGAACCGACTCTATCTTATCCGCATCACTCTTTACCGCTTTCACATAATCACGAAGAGCTTCTTTTGCCTCGGACAAATCACCCGTACCTATCTGCTTGTACTGTCTATGAATACTCTGAACAATGGATGTTGTCACGGTATCCACATCTTTGCCGGCAGCAATCATATCATCAACAAACCCCATCGTCTGTGAACGGATCATATCCGCCGTCGAGCCGGACAAAGAACCGGCCAATACTTTTTGAAAGTCTGCCAATGCCGAGGCACGGTCTTCTGTTGACTTCTCCAGTATCTCTGTCCGTTTGTTATCAATCATCTCTTGTGCTATCTTTTCAGAAATTGCGGAAGAAACTTCACGATACGCCGCCGCAATCTCCAGCACTGTAGATTTTTCCGATAACAGATTAGACAAATATCCCCCATATTTTGAATTAAACTCCTTGACTAGCCTGAGACGCTCACCCGTCCCCTCATTCGTCTTTTTCAACTCCGCATAGAGTTTGTTTAATTCTGTCTGCTCCTTTATATTCGATTTCATAAAATCCCTTACAGCCTTGTCAGACTCGGTAGTCTTGGTAGCAAGTTTGTAAATTCCATAAGACAAAGCGGTCACAACAGTCAGAAATGCTCCCAAAGGATGTAATTTCAGAATATTAAAAAATCTAACAAATGCATTGGTGGCTAAAGTAGTCCGACCTGCCAAAGCCGCCTTGGCGGATACTTGCAACCATGTGGAAGCGGCTACAGCCTTATTCCAGAACTGTTCTGCCTTTTGCATCAGAATATACAGTCCTATCTCCGTTTTCACTTTATTCATCCAGAACCATTGCACTTTTTTAGCTGCTGTATATGAAATTATAACACCTACAACCCATATCATATCCGCTCCGTATTCCTTAATAAAGTCAATCACTGAAGGTGCCACCTTAATAAGCTTTGTAGTCCACCCTGTCAGCATATTCAAAGACGGATTTAATCTCTCCATCAGTTCAATACCCGTTTCTCGCAACTGATTCTTCAACTGGGCCATTCTAGCCTCATTCGTTTCAGAATTGATAGCAGCCTGCTCCATAGCCACGTTAGTACCGGTCACCGCCTTGGTATAATATTCAACTTTGTCAGCACCGTCTATCAAGGTCTGTGCTACAGTATAGGTTTCCGCTCCGAAGCGCTTAACCACTTCGTCAACCGACAACTTTTGCAGGTTCTGCAGGGCAGTCTGAAGCCCTACTATTTTGGGATTCGTTTCATCAGCCCCTGTTTGCAAACGCAGAAAGAACATCTTCAATCCAGTACCCGCCACTTCATCTTTGATACCTTTTTCGGCCAACGTCTCGATACTACCGACCAATTGCTCAATAGGCACACCTGCTGCGGATGCGGACACACCTGCCTTAACAACGGCAGACGTAATGCTCTGCACGGCTGCGGAACCGTATTTGGAACCTGCCGCCATCACATTGGTATAAACAGCCGCCTGGTCTGCAGATGCCCCATATTGGTTCATTGATAACGTAACCGCATCAACCGCTTCTTTTAAATCCATCTTGGCAGCCTTGGACAAACGCATCGCCTCAATGGTCACGGCATTCAACGCCTCTTTATTACCCAACAAATCCGGTTTGGCAGACCCTACCAACATATATGCCTCAAGAATCTCTTTACTGGACTGAGTAACCCGAAGTCCAGACTTGTGCATCGAAGTAGACAATATCTCGGCCTGTCGGGCAAGCCACTGAATGGATGCATCATCCAACCCGGTAAGAGCCTTCAGATTGGCAGCCGACGCCTCTTTATCATCACGGTCTTTGCGCATTTTGTTCAACGTCATGGATATACCGGTAATGGCAGCTATACCGGATGCCGCCAACGCCCCCCATTTGGCAAATCCATTATTAAACCGGGTCAACCACCCCTCAGATTCTTTAATTTCATCATTTACTTTACGAATCTCCGCATTGACCAACTTGAGTTGTGTCTGGTACTTCTTCCACTCTTCAGAACCTCGGGCTATGTGACCGGAATTCAACTTAGCATTGATATCTTTCAACAGCCGTCGAAGTTCTTTTGGAGTGGCCAAACCAATATTGTTCATAGCCGCATCAATATTCCGAGCGTTATCCCTCATAGCACGCAATGTTGTATTGGTCTCCTTCAGTTCTTTTTGTAACTGCTTGACTTTTTTGGTATCACCCGCATTTTGGGCTTCAACAATTCTGGCTTTTAAAGAGAGCGCATGTTGTTCCATCAATTGCATCTCTTTTCTAGCCTGCTCCCCATTCACCTGGAGTTCAACGGTCGCTTTTTCATGTATAGCCATCTTTTTTTATTTCAAAAATAAGGTTATAAAAACAGTCGGTAAAAGACAAGAAAAACCCGACTCATCACGAGCCGGGGCAGTCCAATTTATAAATTTAAAGTCTTATGATGAAGATTGTCTGTTGCGCCAATGTTTTACTATCAGCACAACAACAAGCAAAACGGTTACACAAACACAGGCAAAACCGATTTGTTCAGGCAGCGTGGATTCTTTTTTCTCCTTTACCCCTTCAGTCTTGGTTTTCTCATAGATATCGGAAGTGGTTTCCTTGTCAGCTTTCACCTCCGTACTGTCTTTGGTTGCAGTTTCCTTCTTGTCATTCTTATAAAAATCACCTTCCACATGACCGTCAGCCAATAACGGAGGTTTCCCAGTCAGGCTGTCGGGTGGCTCTCGGGTATCATAAACTCGGAAATCAATCACATAACTACCATTGGTTGTAATAAGTTCACTCAAAGAAGCGGTTGTTCCGTGTACGATGTTGACCGTTTCACTGGCACTGTCCTTCCTGATTACTTCTGTGTCAGATTTGACAGCCTTATGCGAACTGCCACAGGCAAACAGCAGGAACAGACACATGAAGGGAGCCAGCAATATATGCCGGCTTACCCAGTTCATAACTCTAACCAACATAGTCTACAACTTAAGAACTTGCATCCTGTTATTTCCGTCAGCCCGATAACTGACGTGCACCCAAGCGAAGTTAGACTCGTCAATCAACTGGTCATAGGGCAGGTTCTTTCGGATATACTCAAACAACAGCTTGTTTTGCTGACGGTCTCCTGTATCGATGTCGGCTGCTTCCCCCTTCATGTGCTGCGAGGTCTTGCTTCCCTTGACGGCCGCATTAAGTTCCGGACAGCGATAACCACTGTTTACTGTTATAGGCTTCCCCCACCACTCACGTAACGGATCAAGCACATTATCTACCAAGGCAGTCAGAGCAGTCACATGCTCCTGTCTGCATCTGTTGTTGATACCCAAGCGGTCAGCAGTCGTTGATTTGCAGAGTTCCGCAATTGTAAAATACTTCATTTCTTATCCTCCTTATCGTTTAATTTATCCACTAGATGATTAAACTTGGTTGTCACATAAACTCCGATACCAAATATGCCTCCGGCATACATCAAACATTGAGCAAAAAACCACAATACAGACTCATGTATCTGACCGGTAGGTTCTACTATAAACCCTGCCACAGACAAAGCAACACCAGCCACTAACATACCCACAGCCGTATAAATCTGCACTTCTTCTTTAGTTTCTTTTTTCATCATTATTTGTTTTTGAAAAACGGCACAATATTAAATCAAAAACGACCAAGTGGAAAAGACATCACCTACCCCTAAATAGAAAACAAATAGGATTCATGAAATCTACCGGTTGTCTATAAAATCAGATGTCCTCAAGCCTTTATCAGGAAACATCTTTACTTTTTTTCTTTTCCTTTGAACATTTTTCAAGTCACGCACAATGGTGCTGGATAGTACCTCCGAATAAATCTGTGTGGTCTTTACGGAAGTATGTCCGAGCAGCTTCTGGACTGTTGTAATCGCAACTCCCTGATGAACCAGCAGGGTGGCACAGGTATGACGGCTCACATGGTAGGTTATCCGCTTTTTGATACCACATAACCCGGCCAGCTTTCGAAGCTGCTTATTCACTTCCGAGTTGCAAGGCAAAGCGGCAAAACTTCCGATATCCGGATAACGGTCAAGAATGCCCAATGCCCTGCTTTCAAACAGCAGATGCAACGGCAGACGGATATCCACTCCTGTCTTGACGGATTTGAAGTACAGCCACCGCTTGCCGTTTATTCTAACGAAATTATTAGGTGTAAGCTGGCAGAAGTCAGAATAGCGCAATCCGGTATAACAACAGAACAGGAAGGCATCGAGCACATGGCGCATGGATTCCTCTTCCACCTCGACCGTTTCCAGCTTCTTCAGCTCGTCCGGGGTAAGAAACTCATGTCTGCCTTTCTCCTGTTTGATTTTGTACTTTCTGAACGGATAAGCGTCGGCGTGCATATATCCCTGGTTGATTGCCTCATTGACCAAGGTACGGAGCTGTCTCATGTGCTTGGCTATCGTATTGACCGCATTGCCCTTTTCTCTCAAGTATTGCTCAAAATCACGAAGGAATGTATAGGTAAGATCCTTGAAGTCCAATCCGGAACGGAAATCATGCAGGACCGCCAGTGTCGAGTGCAGGTTGTCCTTGGTGGACTGCTTCTTGTCCGAATTGTCAATGGCTGATT